>OFMK01000926.1_pt1 | contig 25691 bp, 24 predicted proteins | sample 1541781 | NCBI WGS metagenome assembly OFMK01 (sample SAMN04209250, study PRJEB22552) | human gut metagenome | biome: gut; material: feces | host: Homo sapiens | place: USA: Oklahoma
GAACCCCTCCCGTCAGATACCTACCCTGTGTAGTCCCTTGTAAACTGTACTTTATCCATGTGCAAATATCTATCAATCTGTAAAATGGGTGAGTAAATGACCGAAGTAGTTGCGGCCCTGATCTGGAATCAGGACAAGTTTATGATTTGCCAGCGCCCGGCCCACAAGGCCAGAGGCCTTCTCTGGGAGTTTGTTGGCGGCAAAGTGGAACCTGGCGAAACCAAGGAGCAGGCACTGATTCGGGAATGCCAGGAGGAACTGGCTGTTGTATTGGATGTAGGACAGGTGTTTATGGATGTGATCCACGAATATCCAGACTTGACTGTCCACCTCACCCTGTTCAATGCCTCTATTCAAGCAGGTATTCCTCAAAAACTGGAGCACAATGATATCCGATGGATTACTGTGGATGAAATCAACCAATATGATTTTTGCCCGGCAGATGAGGAAATCCTAACCAGGCTGAAGACTATTGAGTAAACGGAAGACTCCGGGACTATTACTGGAAAACGCATATATACAGAGAAAGGAAACGTACGGGATGAAAGTTATCTGCTTCGGCGACTCCAACACCTACGGCTACGACCCCAGAGGCTATTTCGGCGGGCGTTATGATGCGGACAGCCGGTGGGTGGACATCCTGGCTGCGGAAACCGGCTGGGCGATCTCTAACATGGGACAAAACGGCCAGGAGATTCCTACTTCCGCTCCCCCCTTTCCTGCTGACACAGATCTGCTGATCGTCATGCTGGGGACCAACGATCTGCTTCAGGGTCGAAGCCCAGAGCATACCACAGAAAGGCTGGAGCGATTCCTCTCCGGCGTCCCTCTGGAACGAAGCAAGATTTTGCTGATCGCACCGTCGCCGGTGGCCTTGGGCGCGTGGGTACCCAGCCCGCAGCTCATTGATGGCTCCCATACCTTCGCCCGATGCTGCAAAGCCCTGGCGGAGCGGCTGGGTGTCCGCTTTGCTGACGCCGGGAAATGGGACATCCCTCTGGCCTATGACGGCGTACACTTCACAGAGCAGGGGCACAAAGCCTTTGCCGCTGGACTTTTGGAGGAACTTAAATGAAACGAATCATTCCTTTTCTGCTTGCCCTTTTCCTGCTGACCGGATGCGGCGGGAATGCCGCCGACGGCTCCTACCAGAAGATCTCCCAGGAAGAAGCCAAAGAGATGATGGACTCCCAGGAGGTCATCATTCTGGATGTGCGGGAGCAGGACGAGTATGACGGCGGCCGCATCCCCGGCGCTGTCCTGCTGCCGGTTGGCACCATTGACGAAACGACTGCTGCCGAGGTGATTCCCGAGAAGGACTCCACGGTGCTGGTCTACTGCCGCAGCGGAAACCGCAGCAAGACCGCGTCCTCTACGTTGGCAGATTTGGGCTATACCAATATCTATGAGTTCGGCGGCATCAACACCTGGCCCTATGAAACAGAAGAGTAAGTCGGACAGAGGCCGCAAGCGGCACAAAATATGCGCCGCCTAAACAAAGAAATAGTTGCAGGAGTATATGGACGGTGGCACAAGAGTGGACGATACGCCCGTGCATCAAGTGCTCCGGGAAGCCTTGGTAAACTGCTTGGTCAATGCAGACTATTATGGAAGACAGGGATTGGTCATCATCAAAAAGCGAAATGCCATCACCATGTCCAACCCCGGCAGTTTCCGCATTGAAATCGACGCGGTGAAAAGCGGTGGTATCTCCGACCCTCGCAACGGAACCATGCTGAAGATGTTCAACCTCATCGATATCGGTGAGCGTGCCGGCAGCGGCATTCCAAATATCTTCCGCGTCTGGCGTGAGCAGGGCTGGACAGAGCCCATCATAGAGGAGTTCTCAGAGCCGGATAGAACGGTTCTGTCATTATCGCTACTCAAAAAAGAAAGCAGCGATAAACAAGTAGCGATAAAAAGCGGCGATAAAGGGGCAAAAACAGCCGTTCAGAAAATTGCTATCCTTGAGTATCTTACAGATCATGCTTCTACAAAGTGCTCTGACATTTCCGAAATGCTTGGCGTTAAAGACGCACGCGCAAGACGGATACTCGGTGAGATGATCGTTGAAGAAACGATTGTTACCGAGGGCGGCAATCGGAACCGCATATATAAGCTGAAAGCATAAGGCAACAGTGCGGTGTAACTTCTGAATTGAAGTATTTGTTGCTTCGCTTGCGGGCCAACACAAAAATTAAAGGATGGAGCGGTCGGGGGAATTTTTGAAACGAAGAATTCCGCTAAACAGGAGCATGTGGTCGTTGCGAAAATCACAATGACTACTCCGCACACAGTAACCAAAAGCATATTCAGAAAGATGAGGTGACCAGATGGCAGAAAGAAAAATCCGGGCAGGGTACTATCGGCGGTACGACGGCAAGTTGATCTATCTGGTCACGGCGGCCGAGGATGCTGAAACCGGTGAGGAGACGGTCATCCTGCGCTCCTATTCTTTTTCTGAAGTTCCGCAGTATTTCACACTGAGCAAGAAATCCTTCTGCGCGTTCGTGGAGGTGAACGGCGAGCGGAGGTCCAAGTACAAGCGGGTCACCAGTATGAAAATTACCGAGGCAGTCATCTCCAATCTTGCCGAGGACGGTATGCGCGGGCCAATCCGCAAAAAGAGCGCAGAGCGGGATGCAGAATACGAATCCCGCGTCTATCAATCTGCGCCCACCTACCTTGCATACGCCAAAGACCTCTGCGAGAACTATCGTTTCGATTCGGCCAAGTATCGTCTCTGTATGAACGAGAAGCGGTACGCCGCCATCACCCGAAGTGACTTTGTAAAGCTGAAAGAGGACATACAGTTTCTGGACAACGCGCTGAAGACGGTACTGCAGGATCACCAAGCGTACTTCCAGGAGCGGTTCGTGGACGGCCTGTCCATTCGCAAGTACGCAGAAGCCCATCAGCTGAACCGCGGCAGCGTGGACTATCTGCAAAAGAAGCTGCTCACCGCGCTGGCGCAGCTTCTGAAAGAGCGTGATGAAGCGGACGGGATCTGTCGCCTGCGGCCCAAAACAACTTGATACGCTTACATCAGGACGAGAGCGTCTGCTGAATGACAGGCGCTCTTTTTCTGTCAATTTTATGTCAGCCCGCTATATGGTTCGGCTAAGTAGTGAGGGGGTATTTTCAAAATGAATTTTGAAGAACGGTCAATCGAGAATACACAGTTGCTCTTCGGTGAGGTGATGCCCGTGTCTGAATGAGGAAGTGTATGTGTGGCTAATGATGTTCGTGCTGCAAACGAAGAAAGGACAGGAGGTGCTGTATGAAGTTCCGGCAGTGGCCCAAACGCGATCCCTGCAAAAACTATTTTCTGGTTCCCAACGAAGTGTTTCACATCGGTCTCAGTCATCCGGAGATCTCCATCTACTGCTATCTGCTGAGCATCGAGGATAGAGAAACCTATCAGTGCTGGCCCAGCTACAAGACCATCGGCAAAGCGCTGGGGATGTGCGAAAACACGGTCGGCAAGTATGTGCGCAGCCTGGAGGAGAAAGGTCTTATCCGCACCGAGCCGACCATGATACGAAGCAAGGACGGCAGGCCGCTCAACGGAAACCTGCTCTACACCATCTGCCCCATCCAGGCGGCGGTGGAATCGTTCTATGAGCGGCAGTTCCGGCAGCTGGAGGAGGATGCCGCCCGTCAGAGGGCAGTGGAGCGTCTGGCGGAATCCGCCCGCAAAAGCCCTCAGAACGCCCTGTGTGCGCCTTTGGGCGAGCGTGCGTGGGTGGATACCCCCTCGGGCGTGGAGAGCGGATTTGGGGTGCTTTCTGGGGAGCTTCCGGGAGTGCCAGCAGAGGCACTTCCAGGGACGAAGGAAAAAGCAGGATAAAACCCTGGCGCCGCAAGCGCCGCCCGGCCGGTCACGTCTGCCCGCAGTGCGGGCAGTTTCGGGGTACGAAAGCTGGCGTCTTGGACGGGTAGAAAATAGGCCGTTGGCGTCAGCTTTCCCCCAAAGCCCCGTGTTGCAGGCTTTTTGCCGATGTCTGTTTGGATGAAAGGAGAGTTTTCATGGGTAACGAAACGAAAGAGCGGCTCCCGCTGCGGATGAAGCCGAAGACCAGCCGCAGGCTGGAGCAGTGGTACGCCGTGGACAACTGCCGGAGCAAAAATGAGTTCGTGGAAAAGGCCGTCAACTTTTATGTGGACTATCTGGAGATGCAGGATGACCGATCCCTGCTGCCCACGGCGCTCCTGGCCGTGCTGGACGGCAGGCTGGGCCGGCTGGAGGATCTCATCGCCAGGCGAGAGTACACCCGGGAGGTGGAGCTGGATATGGTCATCGGGATCATCGCGGGTGCGATGGAGATCGACCGGGACGATCTGAAACGCAGGAGGGCAGAGAGCGCCCGAAACGTGAAAGCCACCAACGGTCTCATCTCGCTGGAGAAGCGGGCGCGCGCCGCCGGGGAGCCGAACTGGGATGGTGACCAATGGCAAGACTGATCCTGAAAAGCCCCTATATCAAGAGCACCGGCGGCGCGGCGGGCTACCTGCGCTACATCGCAACGCGGGAGCGGGTAGAAATTCTTCCGGATGACCGTCCGCCCACCCGCAAGCAGGAGCAGCTCATCGCCAAGCTGGTGAAGGACTTCCCCGACACCAAAACCCTCTATGAGTATGCGAGCTACCAGGCCAAGCCAACCAAGGCGGCGGCCTCCGCCTTCCTCGCATTGGCGCTGGAATCCAACTGGGATGTGCTCCGTCAGTCGGAGCAGTATCTGAAGTATATCGCCACCCGGCCCCGGGCGGAGCGCCTCGGTTCCCACGGGCTGTTCGGCGACAGCGACGGCGTGTCGCTGGAAAAAGCGATGGAGGAACTGGAGCAGTACACCGGAAATGTGTGGACGCACATCCTCTCTCTCAAGCGTGAGGACGCGGCGCGTCTGGGCTTTGACAACGCCGCGGCGTGGAGAAATCTCATCCGCGCCCACCGCAACGAGATCGCGGCAGCGATGAAGATTCCGCCCGCAGACTTCCGCTGGTACGCGGCCTTCCACGACGAGGGGGAGCATCCGCACATCCACATGATGGCTTGGTCGGCCACGCCCGGACAAGCCTATCTCTCCAAAGATGGCATCCGCCAGATCAAGTCCAGACTGACCAACGACATCTTCCGGGACGAGATGCTCCACCTCTACGAGCAGAAGTCGGAGTCCCGGGACGAGCTGGTGCGGCAGGCGCGGCGGGCCATGCTGGAGCTGGTGCAGGCGATGCAGGCCGGCCTGTGCGACCACCCGGAGGCCGAGCAGCTCATGCAGGAGCTGGCGGCACAGCTGGGGACGGTCAAGGGAAAGAAAACCTATGGCTACCTCCCCAAGCGGCTCAAGGGGCTGGTGGACGAGATCGTGGACCAGATGGAGCGGCTCCCTGTGGTGAGCCAGTGCTACGACCAGTGGCTCTTGCTCCAGGGAAAGGTGGACAGCTACTACCACGACAAGCCCCGTGAGCGGCTCCCGCTCTCCAGAGAAAAGGAATTCCGGCAGATCAAAAATGCCGTCATCCAGGAAGCGGAGCGGCTGCGTCTGGGCCAGATCACCTTTGAGGACCAGGACATTGCCCAGCGGGACGAGCCGGAGCAGTTCCAAAATGTGTCCTATGCCTACTAGACACTGCGGGAGGTCATCCGCAATGAGGAGCTGACGCTGGAAGAACGGAGCGGCGCGGTATCGGAGCTGGAGAAGCTGGCCAAGGGCGGCGACCGATACTCCCAATACCTGCTGGGCAAGCTCTGGCGGGACGGCCCTCTGCTGATCCCAGATGGGGTAAAAGCCCGGTATTGGTTCGAGCAGGCCGCCCGGCAGGGGCATCTGGCGGCGCAGTACGCCCTTGCCAAGCTGTTTCTTTCTGATGATCTGGAGGTGCGGGACACCGCGCGGGGCATGGACTGGCTGCGCACCGCCGCGGCAGGCGGAAACAGCTGGGCCATGTACCGCCTGGGCAAGGAGCTGCTCCGCGGCGAGATCGTAGGAAAGGATACAGCGGCTGCGGTGGAATGGCTCACCCGATCCGCCGAGGGCGGAAACCCCTACGCCCAGTATCTGCTGGGAAAGCTGTACCTCACGGGAAAAGAAATCCCTCGGGGTGAGGAACAGGCCTTCCTCTGGCTGACCCGGTCGGCGGAGCAGGGAAACGAATACGCCCAGTACCTTCTGGATCACAGGGAGGAACAGCGCCCGCCCGATGTGATGCTGGCGGTGACCCGGCTGCTTTACCACACGAGCCGGATATTCCAGGACAACTCCTTGCCCAGATCTCGCCCCGGCGGCATCCAGATCGACCGCAAGCGGCTTAGAAAGCTGCGGGAAAAGAAGATCGCCCAGGGCCACAAGCCGGATGACCATGAGGAGCAGCAGCCCGAAATGACCATGTGAGCGGCGCAGAAAATGGGCCGCAAAACAAAGAATAAAATCCCTTCCGCGGGAAGGGTAGAAAGGAATCCGATGAAACGATCCAAGTATAACTCTTTCAATGAACTCCCCCTGATGCTGACCGTGCAGGATGTGGCCGACGTGCTGGGCATCGGGCTGGCCCACGCCTACGAAGTGGCCCACCGAAAGGACTTCCCCACCATCACCCTGGGCAGCCGGATCATCGTCCCCCGGGATAAGCTCATGGCGTGGATCGAGGAGCAGGCGGCCAGAAAGACGGAAATATTTTAGTAGCTATTCCCGGGATTCTGTGGTATTTGTTTGTGTTGCCAAGGAGGGATGAAAAAATGGCAAAGAAACGAGCAAACGGCGAGGGCAGCATCCGCAGAAAGCCCAACGGCCGCTGGGAGGGCAGATACACCCTGGGGATCGATCCCGTCACCGGCCGGGCCATCCAGAAAAGTGTGTCCGCCAAGACACGGGCCGAGTGCAAGGAGAAGCTGGACCGGGCCATCCGGGACAACCGGGGCATTCCGATGAATCACAACGAGGACTACACCGTGGCGGAGTGGTGCAGGCTGTGGTTTGAGACCTACAGCAAGCCGGTGATCCGCCCCAACACCGCCAAGACCTACGCGAATATCATCGAGAACCACATCGTGCCGGCCATCGGAATGGTCAAGCTCAAGCGGCTCACCGCCATCCAGATCCAGCAGATGTACAACGATTCCAAGGCCCGCGGGCGGGTACAGCGGTTTGAAACGCAGACCAACACGGCCCTGTCCGGCAGTACGGTGCGCCGCATCCACATGGTGCTCTCCTCGGCGCTGAAGCAGGCGGTCAAGGAGCGGATCATCCTGTACAACCCCTGCGACAACTGCCGCATCCCGCGCAAAGAGCACAGGGAGATGACCATCATCCCGCCGGAGAAGCTGGGGGTGTATCTCCGGGAGGCGGAGAGGTACGGCGTCCTGCCCATGTTCTTCCTGGAGCTGTCCAGCGGGCTGCGACGGGGAGAGCTGCTGGCACTACTGTGGGATGACCTGAACGTGAAGGACCGTATCCTCTCGGTGAGCAAGCAGGTCACCCGTATCGACGGGGAGCTGGTGATAACGGAGCCAAAAACCAAGAACTCCGTGCGCAGAGTGGCGCTGTCCCAGCAGGCGGTAGATATCCTGGTGCGGGAGCATGAACAGCACCCCGATAACCCCATCCTGTTCCCGTCGCCCCGCACCGGCGGCTACTGGAGCCCGGACGCGGTGTCAAGGATCAACCGCAAGCTGCTGGCAATGGCCGGCATCGAGGAGCACGTGCGCTTCCATGATTTGAGGCATACTTTTGCCACCATGGCCCTCTCCAGCGGCGTGGATGTGAAGACCCTGTCCAGTATGCTGGGCCACTTCAGCGCCGGGTTCACCCTCGACACCTATACCCACATCACCAACGAGATGCAGAGGGGTGCGGCGGAGAAGATCGGCGGCTTCATGGAGACGGCCACAGCCAAGCCGGACCCCGAGCCGCCCGACCCGCCGGAGGAGAGCCGGTGCAAGGTGATCCCGTTCGAGAGGGTAGGGTAATAGAAAAAGCAAAGGCGCTTGCCAACATCGGTAAGCGTCTTTGCTTTTTAATTACACATGTTACACAAGGTGAATATCGCGGATTGCTGTTTCTATCCAATTTCGTACAAGGGCAGAAAAATCATTCCACTCGTCAGTTTTTGAAAAGAATTCAACTATTTTGGATAACCCGACCTGATAATCCATATCAAGCCTTCTGATCGCATCATCGATATATCTATGAGTGTTATCCACTATCCCGATTTCATTGAGTACTATACGAAATTCATTGTGTTCTGGAAAAACATGATTTGGTAGTGCCAGAATTGAATTTCTAATAAATGATTCAGGGCTTGTCTGGGCTGGTAACTGGTATTGCAATATGGCATGTAATACCTGTTGGCGCTGATAATCATATGCCTGTCCGGTTATTACAGATTGGATGCGTTCCATTTTTTCAGCTTCGGATATATATAAGTCCCCATCTAATATTGCAATGGTTTTTGTACCGAGTTCATTGTTTAATACCTTGCCAGCAATAACAGTAAATGCATTGATGGCTGGCCCAAAACGAAAGACTTGTACATATCTCTTGCAATTTAGTTCTGCGCATAATTGATTTACAATCGTTTGAGAAAGACTATCTTCTACATATATACTTATGGGACGCTGGACATTCCCTGTGAGTTGCAGAATAGAATCGGTTGAAATAGCTGTCTGTACCAATGTAGCAGTCGGAGTTTGTGTCAAATATTGAATGTCGACATACTCCATCAAATCCATCATTAGCATAGAATGTGTGGTAAATACAATTTGCAAATTTCGATCAGCTGCTATCTCATGGAGTTTCTGAATAATGCGTTTCAGTGCATTTTCATGGAGGAGCAAGTCTAATTCATCAATTAAAAGCAGTGAATATTTGGGGCAACGATATGCCTCGCTTAGAATTCGAAAGACTCTCTGCTCTCCTGCACCCATGCTTAAAGAGGTGCAATACCCCATTTCTTCTCGTAAAACACTTAGATATTCTTTTCCAAAGCGACTTTCGCATATCGCCATACGCTGATATGGTATATTCAATACATAGCTACAGGCAGTTAATATTTTACGCGAAGTGTCATCTCTCCGCTCATGAAGTTCTAAATTTAAAAATGATTTATAGTTTTCAACTTCAACATCTGGGACGCATGAGCTGATGCCAATAAATGAAACATATCGTTCTGGACGATTGACATATCTGGGACTCCAGCGTTCCTGCTTTTTATATTGTCTTTCAATATTATCAAAAAATCTGGCATCATCTCTATATGAGCAAGTAATAGAAAAATCGCTATCATTCCAAAGGGCATATGTGTTTGGCAAAAAGAATTCACTAAATTTATAATCTTTTCTTGGTGTTGCAGTAGGTTTATAGCAGCAGGCTAAAGCATGCAATATTGTCGATTTTCCAACACCGTTTACGCCCATAATGGCAACTAAAGGCTTATTAGAAAGGTCAATATTGCAGTTTTTGAGGTTTTTTAGTTTCTTTATTTTAAGTGAATTAATACGCTGTTGAGAAATCGGCATATATGATCCTCCGGAATAAGCATATGGCATATTAGATAAAAGCGTTAAGTATTTGCGCAAAATATTATAAAACATTTTGTCAAAGGCTGCAAGTTACACGTAAAGGGATATCTCAATATGCTCTATTCCCTTTCGATTCTTGTTAGGGATGGGTTAGGGATTTGGCGGTTTCGGCGGCTATCCGTACTCGTGTCCCCGTTGCTTTTCTGCCCCTAAAACCACCGCAAAACAGCAATCATCAAAACCGCAAAAACCGAACCAAAAACGCAGAAAAACCGCCTAAACAGGCGGTTTTTCTGCGAAAGGTGGTCGGAGTGCGGGGACTCGAACCCCGGGCCTCCTGCTCCCAAAGCAGGCGCGCTACCAACTGCGCAACACCCCGATATGAAATTGTGGGACTGCCCGGGCGTATCTTCCCAAATCAAGCGCGATACCACCTTCGCTACACCCGGATATTTGCTTGTCATGATTATAGCACGAAACTCGTGCGATTCAAAGTCTTTTCCTGTCTGTGGTCATTTATGTGGTCAAACCTAATTTTCTGCCCGGTTCCACAGCTGAGAGAAATCCCGCAAACGCCCTCGTTGCAAGGGGTTCCAGGCTTCGGCTGTTCCCATCGTGGATAGATGGAGCAATGCTCCCAAAGCAGGCGCGCTACCAACTGCGCTACACCCCGGTATGCGGTTTTGGCACGGATGTCTGCGTGCCAGCGCGGCGGATACGGCGCTTACACGAGGAATCCAAGCTAAAATATTATATGACACAATGCGCGCGAAGTCAAGCCAAACCCTTGACGAACCGCGCCGCCTGCCGTACAATAAACCCATGTCTTATTGTTCCTATCATTTATAAGAAAAGGTGTGTCACGATGGAAAACAGCGCAAAGACCATGGACCAGATCGTCGCCCTGTGCAAAAACCGGGGCTTTGTATATCCGGGCAGCGAGATCTACGGCGGCCTGGCCAACAGCTGGGATTACGGCCCTCTTGGCGTCGAGTTTAAAAACAATGTCAAAAAGGCCTGGTGGAAGAAGTTCGTGCAGGAATCCAAATACAATGTTGGCTTGGATTCCGCCATTCTGATGAACCCGCAGACCTGGGTCACCTCCGGCCATGTGGGCGGCTTTTCCGACCCGCTGATGGACTGCCGGGACTGTCATGCCCGTCACCGCGCGGACAAGCTCATCGAGGACGCGGGCGGACACGCCGAAGGCATGAGCTTCGACGAGATGACGGAATATATCCGCGAGCATGGCATCGCCTGCCCGGAATGCGGCAGCAAAAATTTTACCGACATCCGCAAGTTCAACCTGATGTTCAAGACGTTTATGGGCGTTACCGAAGACGCCAAGAATGAGGTCTATCTGCGGCCTGAAACGGCGCAGGGCATCTTTGTCAACTACGCCAATATCCAGCGCACCACGCGCCGCAAGCTGCCGTTCGGCGTGTGCCAGATCGGCAAATCCTTCCGCAACGAGATCACGCCGGGCAACTTTATTTTCCGCATCCGGGAGTTCGAGCAGATGGAGTGCGAGTTCTTCTGCAAGCCGGACACCGATCTGGACTGGTTCTACTATTGGAAGGATTACTGCAAGAACTTCCTGCTGAGCCTGGGCATGAAAGAGGAAAACATGCGCCTGCGCGACCATGAGAAGGAGGAGCTGTCCTTCTATTCCAAGGCTACGACGGACATTGAGTATCTGTTCCCGTTTGGCTGGGGCGAGCTGTGGGGCATTGCCGACCGCACCAATTACGATCTGGGCCGTCATCAGGAGGCCAGCGGCAAGAGCCTTGAATACTTTGACCCGGAGACCAATGAACGCTATATCCCCTATGTTGTGGAGCCGTCCCTGGGCGCGGACCGTGTGGCGCTGGCGTTCCTTTGCGAGGCCTACGACGAGGAAGTGGTGGACGCCGGGAAAAACGACACCCGCGTGGTGATGCGCCTGCATCCGGCGCTGGCGCCCTTCAAGGCGTGCGTGCTTCCGCTTTCGAAAAAGCTGGCCCCCAAGGCCGAGGAAGTGCGCGCCGAGCTGGCGAAGTATTTCATGGTGGATTATGATGAGACCGGCTCCATCGGAAAGCGTTACCGCCGCCAGGATGAGATCGGCACGCCGCTGTGCATCACCATCGATTTTGAGACCGTGGGCGACGACAAGACGGCCGCCGACGGCTGTGTGACCGTGCGCGACCGCGACACCATGCAGCAGGAGCGTGTGAAGATCGAGGACCTGCGCGCTTATATCGAGAAAAAGATCGAGTTTTAAAACCACATGCAAAGCGGACGTCCCAGGGGCGTCCGCTTCCTTTTTTTGCCTGCTTGTGGTATGATGAAAACAAGCCATATCCAACAGAACGGAGGAGTTTTTATGATCGGCTGGCTCATACTTGCGGCTGTGCTGGCGTTGTGCGCCGTGTTGTGCATCCGTGCGGCCCGGTTCAAACCGGAGGCGGGGGCTGGGGCGGCGCCCACGCCCGTCGCCGTGGACACAGAGGGGGCTGTACAGCGCCTGGCGCAGCTGGTGCGCATCCCGACGGTGTCCAATTATGATGCGGAAAAGTTTGATGAAACACAGTTTGAAGGCTTCCGTGAGAAGCTGCGGGAATTGTACCCCCGCGTACATGAGATGTGCCCGCCCGTGCGCATCGCCCACACGGGCATGCTGTTTCACTGGAAAGGAAAAAGCAGCGCCGCTCCCGTTGTCCTGATGGCGCACTATGACGTAGTGCCTGTAGACGAAGCGGGGTGGAAGCATCCGCCTTTCTGCGGCGAGGTGTTTGACGGCGAGCTGTGGGGGCGCGGTACGCTGGACACGAAAATCACGCTGCTGGGCATTCTGGAGGCGGCCGAACGGCTGATGAGCGAGGGCTTTGTGCCCCGGAACGACGTGTACTTTTCTTTCTCAGGCGACGAGGAAGTGAGCGGGCCGAGCGCACCGGCCATCGTGGAATATTTGAAGGAGCGGGGCGTCAGGCCCGCAATGGTGGTGGATGAAGGCGGCGCCGTTGTAGACGGCGTATTCCCCGGCGTCAAGCAGCCCATCGCGGTGGTGGGCATCGGAGAAAAAGGCTTTATGAATGTGGAGCTGACGGCGCGTGCCGCCGGCGGCCATGCCAGCACGCCGGCCGTGCCCTCCACGCTGGGCATGCTGTGCCGGGCCGTGGCCGATTGCGAAAAACACCAGTTCAAGGCGCATCTGACGGCGCCCGTGCGCGCGCTGTTCCAAAACGTGGGGCCGTATGCGCCTTTCGGCCTGCGGCTGGTATTTGCGAATCTGTGGCTGTTTGGGCCTCTGCTGCCGCTTCTGGCGGGCAGGCTGGGCGGCGAGCTGGGCGCGATGATGCGCACCACCATGGCGTTCACCACGGCGCAGGGTTCCAAGCAGATCAACGTGCTGCCCACAGAGGCGTCGGCGGGCGTCAACCTGCGGCTTGTCAATCTGGATACGCCGGAAAGTGCGGCGCAGCACCTGAAAGACGTCATCCGCAACGATAAGGTGGAGGTCAAGGTAACATACGCTCAGAATGCCAGCCCGTATGCCTCCGCGGAGGATGCGAACTGGGAGACGCTGGCCAAGGCAGTGGGCGACACATGGCAGGGCAGCATCGTCTCGCCGTACCTGATGATGGCCTGCTCCGACAGCCGTCATTTCAGCGCCATCTGCCGGGACGTATACAAGTTCAGCGCCATGGCGCTCTCCAAAGAGCAGCGGGGGCTGATCCACAACAACGACGAGCGTATCCCGGTGCGTGAGATTGCCAAGACGGTGGAATTTTTCACCCGGCTGGAGCAAAGCATATAACGAAGCAGACCGCCGCGCGGCGCGCGGAAATCCTGATGATTTGGAGAAAATGAAAATGGATATGAATTTGGTGAAGCAGTATGCGGAATTTGCCGTAAAGATCGGCGTCAACCCCCAGCCGGGGCAGACGCTCATCATCCGTGCGCCTATCGAGGGGGCGTTTTTCGCCCGGGCCTGTGCCGAGGCGGCCTACGCTGCGGGCGCGAAGGAAGTGGTGGTGCACTATTCGGACGAAAAGCTGTCCCGCATTAAAATGGAGCATACCGCCGTGGAAGTATTGGAGGATGTGAAGCCCTGGCTCCAGCGCAGCTATCTCGATTATGTGGAGAGTGAGGGCGGCGCGTGCATGCTGTCCATTTCCGCGCGGGACCCGGAGATCTACAAGGGGCTTGATATGGAAAAGATCGACCGCGCAAACCAGGCGGCTATGAAGGCGCAGGAGGAGTGGCGCAGCTATACCATGAGCGACAAGGTGCAGTGGAGCATCGTGGCGATCCCAAGCGCCGCGTGGGCGGGAAAGGTATTTCCCGGCGCGGCGGAGGATGAGGCTCAGGAAATGCTTTGGGACGCTATCTTCGACGTGTGCCGCGTGAAAAACGGCAATGTGGTGTCCGAGTGGCAGGCGCATGTGAAAAAAATGACCGCCTGGCGCGACCGCATGAATGCGCTGGATCTGGACAGCATCCGGCTGCAGAGCGCCAACGGCACAGACCTCACCATCGGCCTTGCGGACGGGCATGTGTGGGAGGGCGCTCAAAGCCGTACGCCCGAGGGCTACACATTCATCGCAAATATCCCCACCGAGGAAGTGTTCACCGCGCCGCACCGTCTGCGCGTAAACGGCGTTGTAAAGGGCACCAAGCCCTATGTGTACAACGGCAACCTCATTGAGGGCTTTTCCGTCACCTTCAAGGACGGCGAAGTGGTGGAGCATTCGGCCCAAAGCGGCGAGGCGCTGCTGGGCCAGCTGCTGGACACCGATGAAGGCTCCCGCCGCATCGGCGAGATCGCGCTGGTGCCGGCGTCCAGCCCCATCAACCGGCGGGGCATTTTGTTCTACAATACGCTGTTCGACGAGAACGCGGCCTGCCACATCGCCTTCGGTAAGGGTTACCCCGGCACTGTAAAGGGCGGTACGGCCATGACGAAGCAGGAACTGTTGGCCCACGGTGTGAACGACAGCATCATCCACGAGGACGTGATGGTGGGCGCGCCGGATATGACCATTACGGGTACCACCAGAACGGGAGAGAACGTGAAGATCTTTGAAAACGGAGAATGGGCATTTTAATGGAAAATAAAAGGGACCTCCCGCACCTGCGGGAGGTCCCTTTTTTACAGAGAAAAATATCCGGCTCAATGAGCGACGAACCAGAAAATGCTGCCCTTGCCGGGTTCGCTGTCCACACCGAAGGGAAAGCCGTGGTTGATGAGGATGGCCTTTGTGATGGAAAGCCCCAGCCCTGTGCCGACCTTGCCGGCGTCCGCGCGGGAGCGGTAGTATTTGTCAAAGATATAGGGAAGATCTTCCCGGGCAATGCCCGCGCCGTGGTCCTCAATCTCTACCCGCACGGCGGCGTCCGGCTGCGGTTTTACGCGCAGCGCCACACAGCCGTCCGGCCCGATATGATGGATGGCGTTCGCCAGCAGATTGTGCACCACACGGCTCATCATGTCCGGGTCTGCCGTTACGGTACAGGGGTCGGCAGCATCTACCGTGAGGGTGTAGCCGCTCTGCTCACAGATATTCTGGTAGCGGTAGGCCACTTCGTCGCACAGCTGTGCCAGGTCGAACTGGACGGGATTGAGCTTTTCGGTGCCGGAGGAATATTTGGAAAGCTCCATCACGCTGTTCACAAGGCCGGAGAGGCGGTCGGTCTCGTCCACGATGACCGAGAGCTGTTCGTCCCGCTTTTCCTTGTTGTCGCCCGTCAGGTCGCGTACCGTCTCGGCATAGCCCTTGATGAGCGTCAGCGGCGTGCGCAGGTCGTGGCTGACATTGGCGATGAGGTCCCGCTGCAGCTCCGAGGTGCGGCCCACCTCCCGGGCCATGGTGTTGAAATCCCCGGCCAACGCGCCCAGCTCGTCATCCGCCTGGGGCGTGACGCGCACCTTGTAATTGCCGCGTGCCATCTCCCGCGCGGCGCGGGAAATGGCCGAGATGGGTTTTGTGAACCAGCGGCTGAATACATAAGCACCCGCAATACTGACGATGAGCAGCACGGCGGCAATGATGGGCATTTGCGCACTGATGACGTCGGCGGCCTGGCCCACACGCTCCAGGTCTGTGGAGAGGATGAGAGAATACTGGTTGTTGATGTTGCGGCACACCACCATCTGCCGGGTGCCGGAGGTGCTTTCCAGGCCGGGCAGGATGCGGGAGTCCGGCAGAGTAAAGTTCAGGTCTCCCAGTACGAAGGTCGTGGCCCGCAGGTTGACGGCTGCGGTGCTGTTCCACTGCGGCTCTGAATATTCCATAAGCTGGCTCAGCGGATTGGGATGCAGCAGGCACTGGTCGGACTGCAGCTGGTGAAGATGCAGCAGGACCTTGCAGTCTGTTCCGGCTACCTCAAAGCATTTTCCGGCCAGCAGCCCCCGGTTGTCCATGATCTCCTCCATCATGTCTGAGGGAATATGAACGCCGCCGCTCTTGTCGAAGCTCTCGAATTTGCCGTATTTTTCAATGATGGCGGAATAGACGTCCGCCGCATGGTTCAGATCCGCGAGCACGCGCCGGTTGTACATGGGCTCCAGCAGCTTTACGCTCAGCAGCCACACCAGCGCCAGCAGCACCATGCTCATCAGCACAACAAACAGCATCAGCTTGCGGCTGATCCTATTGAAAAAACGCCGCTTTTTTACGGCCGCGCCCGCGGGGCGCTTGTCCTGCTTCATTTTCCGGGCCTCACATCGGGGTCAAATTTATAGCCGATGCCCCATACCGTCACGATGTTGTCGCGGTATTTGCCCAGGTGGCTGCGCAGCATTTTGACATGGGTATCCACGGTGCGGTCCTCGCCGTAATAGTCGTAGTTCCACACCTTTTGCAAAATCTTTTCCCGGGAAAGCGCCAAGCCCTTATTGGATACAAGGAACACCAGAAGATCGAATTCCTTGGGCGTAAGGGGAGCTTCCTCCCCGGCGATCTTCACGCTGTGGGAGGCAGTGTCTATGACAAGGTCCCCGAATACAAAGCTTTCGCCGCCCTCCTGCGTTTTGGGCATGGTGCGCGCCAGGACCACCTTTACGCGGGCCACCAGCTCCCGCGGGCTGAACGGCTTTACCACATAATCGTCCGCGCCGCCCTCCAGGCCCGCAAGCTTGTCGTATTCCTCGCCGCGTGCCGTCAGCATGATGACGGGCGTGTCGATTTTGCGCTTGCGCATCTCGCGCAGGCAGGTCATACCGTCCACAAACGGCATCATGATGTCCAATATCACAAGGTCCGCTCCGGAGGCGGCCAGCGCCGCCAGCGCGGCGGAGCCGTCGGTGGCCTCTTCGCACTGGAAGCCTTCGTGCTCCAAATGCTCGCGGATCAGCTCGCGGATGCGCGGCTCGTCGTCTACGATCAAAATTTTTGCCATAACAAACACCTCGTTTTCGGCAGCAGATGGTTTTTTCGTTTTTCTTATAGTAGCATATTACAGCGCCGATATGTCAAATTTGTGAAAATGTTTTACGCATGCGTCCCTGCCGATTGACGGCGCGGGCGGAGCGCGGTAAAATGGCAGATAGGACCGGCGCGCCTCCCCGGAGGCCCCTGCCTGCAGGGCCGGATCACGCGGCGCGTATGCGCCGGGAAATGGGATGATCTTGAATGGCGGTATTTTTGTGGGTTCTGGCCGTGTGCATCGTTCTGCTGTGGCTTTTTCTGCGGCCGGGCCGCTACGGCGAGGCGCAAAAGCAGCTGGTGTACGGCGTAAACCACGCGCACCGGGGCTTGCATACGAAGGATAAGACGGTGCCGGAGAACAGCCTGCCCGCGTTCCGCGCGGCGGCGGAGGCCGGCTACGGCGTGGAGCTGGATATCCAGCTCTCCAGGGACGGGCAGGTCGTGGTGTTCCACGACGACACGCTGGACCGTGTGTGCGGCGTGCACGGCCGTGTGGACGAATTTACATTCGAGGAGCTGCGCGGGATGCGTCTGTGCGGCACACAGGAGACGATCCCCCTGCTGACGGAGGTGTTTGAAGTGATGGGCGGCAGAACGCCCATGATCATTGAACTCAAGACGGGGCGGCGCAACGACGAGCTTTGCGAAAAGGGGCTGGCGCTGATGCGCGCGTACAACGGCCCCTACTGCATCGAGAGCTTTGACCCGCGCATCGTGCGCTGGTTCCGGAAAAATGCGAAGGATGTGCTGCGGGGACAGCTTTCTGACGCGCCCGCCTCGTTTCGGGATGAGCCGAAGCCGCTGGCATTCGCATTGGGCTGCCTGTTCACCAACGTGCTGGCGCGCCCGCAGTTTATCGCTTACGGCCCCGGCAAAAAGCCATGGACCGCCCGTCTGGCGGAGGCAATGGGCGCCATCCGCGTATGCTGGACCGTGCGCCCCGAAGACGATATAAACGCGAAAGAAGCGGAAAACGACGCGGTGATTTTCGAATTTTATCACCCCGCGCCGAAGTATAAGTGAAAGAACCCGCGGCCTGGCCGGTATGGGGCGCTTTTGCGCCCCTTTTTTGCCTTTTTTAGAGAAATTTTGCCCCGCGTGCAATTTTTGGCAGGGCTGCGGGGTATACTTCATAGCAAAGGCCGCCTGGTGTGCGGCCGCCTTTGCCAGTATTACAAACTGTAAGGAGAAACAAACATGAACCGACTGTACCGTATTTCCGCGCTGGCGCTTGCCGCCGCGCTCTGCCTTGCCCTTGCCGCCTGCGGGAGCAGGCCGGCGTCCTCCGGCAGTACGTCCGGGGGAGGCTCGTCTTCCGTGTCCACGCCTGCCGCCTCCGGCTCGGGTTCCGTTTCGGGTTCCGTGCCCGCTTCGTCCGGCGGGGCCGGGGACACGATGAGCGAGGGCCAGCGCTACGCCTATGCCATCCGTGACGCGCGTCCGGCCGAGGACAATGAGTATTCCGAGATCGCCTGCGGCGACGCGGGCGGTGAGCCGATGCTGGCCGTGAATCCCAACGATGTGTCCGCCGAGGATGCGGCGTCCAGCATCCAGATGATGCTGGACACCATGGGCATCGATCCCGCAACGCTGGACGCGTACGCCTTCAGCATGTCGATGATGAATGTGCGGGCCTACGCCATCGGTGTGTTCAAGCCTGCCGAAGGCCAGGCCGAAGCCGTGCAGGCTGCGGTGGAAAGCTATGTTTCGCTGCAGCGCAAGTCGTTTGAAAACTATCTGGCCGACCAGTACGAGGTTGCCAAGGGCGCGCTGATCAAAACGCTGCCCGGCGGAGAAATCGTACTTGTGATGAGCGAGGGTGCGGCAGACATCATGGCCAATCTGGAAAAAACACTGAAATAACAGGCGGGAGCATTGCCTGAAAAAAGGGCCTCGTGCTGATGCGGTTGATGCATCCGGCACGGGGCCCGTCCCTTTGCAGGCGTGGATCATGCATCTGGGATGGCATCTCCGGCATAGCTCCACGGCCCTTGCGCCGTTGGGGCGAAAAAGGCGGCGTTCCCGCCGCTGTACGGCAGCTGCGTCAGAAGAACATAAAAGCCCTCGGGCCGCTGCTCTGCGCGGGACAGGTGGTTCAGGTATGCAAGCACACAGTCGTCCCAGGGCAGCTCCGCCGTCTGCCAGGAGGCTCCGCCATCTGCACTGCAGTAGAGCAGGGGCCAGTTTTCCTCTGGACCTGTGGCAAGAGTGAGAAACGCCGTGCCGTCCGGCGTCATGGAAAAACCGCTGAGGATGTGGGAGGTGCCGAAGTGCGGCAGGGCGCCGAATGCCGTCCAGCTTTGCCCGCCGTTATGGGTGAAAAAAGCATATTTTTCCTCGCCGCCGCCCGGGGAATGCTGCGTGCCCACCGCTGCAAAGCCCAGCTCCGGCGTCAGAAACTCCAGCTTTGCGTATTCGACAGGACGGTCCAGCGCGGTGAGGGACTGACCGAACCATGTGACGCCTTCGTCCGGCGTGACGGTGACACTGCAATCCAGCGGGCCGGACGCATACAGTACAGCCTGCACCTTGGAGCCGGTTTCAGCGGCCAAAATGCGGCCTGCCCCGGTAAAGAGAGCACGGGTCGTTTCCGGCGAAACAGCGGAGCCGTGCCCCGCCGTGAACCAAACGCCTCCGTCCGCGGCGGCAAAGCAAGGTCCGTTTGTGCTGGAAAAATCCGGTACGGCGGCAGACTGCGGAGCATCCGGCAGCGGTGCGGAGGGGGCGAAGCTCTGCCGCAGGAGCCGCAGACCGCCGCCGCTCAGCCAGAGGGAGATTGCCAGGCCCGCCGTACAGGCGCACAGTGCCCAAAACGGCTCCCGCCGGGGCCTGAGGACGCGGTACGGCACGCCGTAGGAGCGGGAAAGGATATACCGCACAGCTTGTGCGTCGCTGTGGTGGACAAAGAGGGGAGGGCCTTCCCATTGAAGCACGAACCCGTCGGGCAGTTCCCAGGCACCCATCAAGTCGGCGTGCTCCAGCCGGTAAGGTTCTCCGTTTTGATGCCAGCGGCAGTGGGTGGGGTATACGGCTGCCTGAACGGCCGCAAAATCTCCTTTGCAGGCGGCCCGCAGCCGCAGCCGCAGCGGGCCGTCCGCACAGCCCCACAGACAAAATGCAGCCGCGGCCAGAAAAAAGCCGGTGCAGGCCATACGCACGGAGCCGAACAGCCAGGCGCGGCTCAAAGCAGCGCAGACGGTACAGCACAGCGCCGCCAGCGCATAGGCCGTGCGCGGCCCGCTGCCGCGCATACAGCGGGCTTGGGCGCGCCATGCCTGCTCGGTACGCGGAAATGTAAGGAAGCCGACGGGCGCTTCGTCCGGTTCGTCTTCGTCCGCGTTCAGAAGTGCCGCCGCCGTCGTGCCGAGCGGCCGGGCCAGAGCCGTCAGCTCAGCTCTGCCCGGTAGCCCGCCGCCGGCTTCCCAGCGGGCGAGCGCGTCGCGCGGCACGCCTGCGGCCTGGGCAAGCTGTCCCTGTGTAAGATGCTTTTCCGTGCGCAGGCGCGCGATGCGTGCGCCGATGCGCTGCGCGTATTCCATGACAGCAGTCCTCCCGGTGGTATATTGGACCGCACCGGCTACAGCAGTCTGCCCAACGCGGCCAAATCGGCGCACACGACGCCGGGCGTGACGCTGCCTGCGGCCAGAGCCTCCGGCGTTGTTTCACCGCACAGCACCAGCGCGGTGCCGCAGCCGCAGGCGCCCAGTGCAATATCGGTGTAAAGGCGGTCGCCCACCATGCATACGTCTTTCAGAGAAACGCCGTATTTGTGTGCAGCGGCGCGGGCGATGTAGGCATTTGGCTTCCCGATGACGGCATCCGGGTCCCGCCCGGTGCTTGCTTTTACAAAGGCGATCACCGCACCGATGTCCGGGATAAAGCCTCCTGCGACCGGGCAGTTGTAATCCGGGTGTGTCGCAATGTAGGGCAGGCCGGCGCGCACAGCGTCACACAGCAGCCTCAGTTTATTATAGGTGATGGTGGTGTCGAAGCCTAGCACCACGGCGCGGGGCTTCGCAGCCCGCACTGTGTAGCCTTCCGCCGCGAACTGCGCCTCCAGACTGGGCGTGCCGATGAGCAGGATATCTTTGGGAAACCCGTTTTCCGCCAAATACAGCAGCGTTGCATCACCGGAAGTGAAAATGTCATGTTCGGTAACGTCCGCGCCCAGGCGCGTGAGCTTCGCAAGATAGTCTGCTTTGCTTTTGGAGGAATTGTTCGTTAAAAACGCAAACTGCCGTCCGGTGGCGCGGCACAGTGCCAGAAACTCCAGCGCGCCGGGCAGCAGCGTATCATCCAGATAAAACGTGCCGTCCATATCCAGCAGGAACAGCTTCGCGGTCGTTACATCGTACATGGGACAGGCTCCTTTTCTATAAAAATAGAACCGCAGTTCGGCGTTGCGAAAACGTGACGCTTGTGGCATAATAATCTCAGGCTCGCCGCTGCCGCGGCTGCGCACCGCGTATACAACCCAAAACATGCGTCAACAACAGTATAGCACGTTTCATCAAAGGAGACCACGCTTTTGAAAGCAAGTATTGTAATACCGAATCTAAACGGCGCGGGCTGGCTGCGCGATTCCATTGAATCGATCTGGGCGCAGACGGAGCAGGACTTTGAACTTATCATCATCGACAACGGCTCCACAGACGAGAGCCTGGCCATTGCCCGCAGCTATGTGGGCCGCTCGGGCTACACGCTGGTGGAGAACCAGACAAACACCGGCTTTTCCGCAGCGGTGAACACGGGCATCGGCCTGGCAAAAGGCGAATATGTGGTGCTGTTCAACAACGATGCCTTTGCACAGCCGGACTGGCTGGCACAGCTCATTACCATGGCGGATGCCGAGCCGCGCGCTTTTGCGGTGCAAAGCCTGATGATCCGGCATTTTGAACGGGACATCTGTGACGATGCGGGGGATTATGTCACGCTGTTCGGGTGGGCGTGCAAGCGGGGCGACGGCATGTACTGGCGGCGTTATACAAAGCCGGGGCGCATTTTTTCCGCCTGCGGAGGGGCCAGCCTGTACCGCAAAAGCATTTTGGATGAGATAGGTCTGTTCGACGAGCTGTTTTTTGCTTATTTCGAGGATGTGGACATCAGCTGGCGGGCAAACAGTCTGGGTTATAAAAACCTGTATTGCCCGGCGGCCAAGTGCTACCACATCTGCGGTGCGACGACGGGCGCAGTGCGGTACAACGAATTCAAAAGCGTGCAGAGCGGGCGCAACAGCATTCTGCTGCCCTACAAAAATATGCCGCTGGGCATGCTCCTTCTGAATTTTATCCCGCTTGCGCTGGGCTATCTGCTCAAAATTCTGGTGTTCGGCCTGCGGGGCTTCTGGACGCCGTACATCAAAGGCGCGCGGGAGGCGTTCCGGGCCATCCCGAAAGTGAAAAAGCCGAAATTCCGGTGGCGCAATCTGCCCCATTACGCGCTCATCGAGCTGTGGCTGGCGGCGGATGTGTTCCGCTACATCGGCTACCGCATCATGCGGTTTTTTAAGATAAGATAAAAAGCGGCACGGCTGTGCGAAATTGCTGAAAACAAACGGCGGCACACCGTCGAAAGGAGTTTTTGTATGAAAATCGCCATTGCATCCGATGCGTCGGGATTCCGTTTGAAAGAGCATGTCAAGCAGGTGCTGCGGGAGGCGGGCCACGACGTTACGGACGTTGGCCAGCAGCGGGAGGATGAGACCGTGCGCTATTACGAGGCGGGCGAGCTTTTGGCGCGCGCCATTCAGAGCGGCGCGTATGAGCGCGGTTTTGTGATGTGCGGAAGCGGCGCCGGCGTGTGCATGACGGCCGGCAAGTTTCGCGGCGTATACGCCGTGGCCTGTGAAAGCGAATATACCGCCGCCGAGCTGCGGCGCATCACAAACGCGAACGTGATGGCCATGGGCGAAAAAGTCGTGACCCCCGCGGTGGCCGGGCGTATGGCGCTGGCATTTGTGGACAGCGACTGGTGCGACGGCATGACGCCGGACAAAGCCGGTATGGTACACGAAGGCTTTGCGCGCATCCGGGAGATCGAGCGCACGCAGGCATAAGCCGCCGCGAAACGGCGCATTTGCGGCCAAACCGGGAACGAATTGCAAACTTTTTGTGACATGCCGCGAAATGCTTGGCAAACCGGCGCGGGGAATCTATAATGAAAGCAAGGAAGCCCGCCGGGCGGTGACGCAGGGCGGGCGGTTGCCCATTTTGCTGTAAAGGAGCGTAGAGTTATGGGATTTTTAAAAGGCTTGCTGGGCCTTGGCGTAACGGCGGGCGCCGCTTTCGCCGCATTGAAGGTGGCCCAAAAATATGAGGAAAACAAAGCGGCCGACGCTGCGGCGGCAGCCGCCGGGGCCGAGCCGCAGGACGTACCCGCGGGCAGCGTGCTGGAGGATATTGCCCGCGCGGCGGGCGGCGTGCTGAGCGACGCGGGCGCAAAGGTAAAGGAAGTGGTGACAGGCACTGCCGAGAAAGCGGGCGTGGATACCGTGGAGCTGAAAGGGGCGCTGCACGACGCCGGAGACGCGCTGTATGAAGCGGGCGACGCGGTGGCGGACGCTGGCTCGGCGTTTGCCGGATATGTGGCTGAGGAGGCTCCTGCCGTTGCGGGCCGTCTGCGCGACGGCGCGGAGGATCTGCTGGAGCGCGTAAAGGAAACCGTGGCCGCCGGCGCGCAGGCGGTGGAGGAGGCCGCGGACGCCGCGCAGGCGGCTGCCGCGGAGGAAGCGACGGAGCAGGCCGAAGCCGCCGCACAGGCGGAGGAGAAGCCGGAGAAGGGAACCGCGGCAGAGGCTGCGACGGAGCAGGAAACAGAGTAGCCGCAGGAAAAATGAAAAAACCCCGCCGTCCGGAAGCTGCAACAGCCGGGCGGCGAGAATTTTTTGAGGCTAAAAATATTTCTCAAACACTTCTCCCAGGCGTAAAATAGTTTTCTGGTGCTTCGCATCCTGTGCGTCGGATTTTGGATTCCAGAAGGCAGCTGGGAGTCGGTGGATTGCAATTTTTTTCTATATTTCTTCAAGCGAACATTCGGTGCGGTCTTTTTCCGCTCTTGGTATACTATGAATGTGGAAATATGGTGCATTTTGTCCTGCGTTTTCATCGCTGGCGTTTGACGAATTTATGCTTTTACAACTGTATTTTTTGTCAAATGATTTAAAGTTTTTTACGGTATCTATAACCTTGTATAATGCACGGGTGTACCTTTGCCGTAATCCAAAATATTTTTGCAGTGCTCCTTGGGACAACCAATAGATACCCGCCTGCATCTTTGGCAGCATCCCAAAAAGTAAAAGTATCATTTTACCGTTCTTGCCCGACAGAGCCACCTCGCTGAAAATTGGCTCTTTACAGCGCCGCAGCGTGCTGCGCGCGGCGAAAATAGCTGCGGGCCATCCACAGCGCGGCAAGGAAGCCCAGAGCGTCGGCCAGCGGCATTGCGGCCATCAGGCCGTTCATGCTCCAGGCGCGGGGCAGGGCCAGCAGCAGCGGGATGTAGATGCACACCTGTTTGCCAAGAACCAGCGCGCTGCTGCGCGCGCTTTCCCGTATGGCCTGGAACAGCGTGCCCGTGCAGTTGATGAACGTGGTGAACGGCAGTGCGATGCTGGTGGCGCGCAGCACGGCCGCACCGTTTTCCACAAGGCCGCCGTCGCTGGGGCTGAGCATGCGCACGATCCATGGCGCGGCTGCGGCAATGATCACGGCCAGTGCCGTCAGAGCGGACATACTGGCGGCGCAGCAGAAGCGGAACGCGCTTTTCAGCCGCGCGTGGTCTTTGCTGCCGTGGGCGTAGCCGGCCACGGGCTGAAGCCCCTGCACAAAGCCGATGGACACGGAGAGCGCCAGCCCCGAGACGCGGGATGCGATGCTGAACGCGGCGATGGCAGCGTCTCCAAAGCCGCCCGCTGCGCGGTTGAGCACGATGGTGGCCAGCGCGTTGCCGCAGTGACGGCACAGGCTGGGAAAGCCTGTGGTGAAAATCAGCTTCACCATCCGCGGGGTGCGGGCTACCTGCCGCACCGAAATGCGCACGGATGTTTTGCCGCGCACATAGAACCAGAGCAGCGCGGCCCACACCATCACCTGGCTGAGCGCCGTGGCCGCGCCCGCACCCCGGATGCCCATGCCCAACGTGTAAATGAACAGAGGGTCCAGCACAATGTTCAAAAGCCCGCCTGCAAGCTGTCCGGCCATGCTTTCCTTGCTTTTTCCCTCGGCGCGCAGGCACTGCGCCAGCGCCAGGCTGGAGCATTGGAAAGGCGCGGCCAGCAGGATGGGAACGGCGTAGGCCTCGGCTTCGGGCAGGATGGTATCGGTGCTGCCCAGCAGGCGCATCAGCGGCTCCAGCGCCAGCAGCCCGCCCGCAGCGATCACGCCGCCCAGCCCCAAAGCAAGAAAAAAGCCCGTGCTGGCGGCGCAGTGCGCCTTTTCCTTTTCCCGTGCGCCCAGATACAGGCTGACAAGGCTGCTGCCGCCTGTACCCATCCAGAAGCCCAGTGCAGAGAGCACCGAGGATATGGAAAACACAACGCCCACCGCTGCTACGGCGGCCGTGCCCAGCTGCGCCACAAAGAACGTGTCGGCCATGTTGTAGACCGAAGTGATGATGCAGGTGATGATGCTGGGGACGGAGAGAGAGAGGATAAGCCCCGGCACCGGTGCGGTCGTCATACGCAGGTGCTGTGCATCCTGCTGTTCCGAAGTGCTGTTCATGCCGCAAAACTCCTTACGGCAGGCCTACGTCCCATATGGGACGTA
>OFMK01000930.1_pt1 | contig 25532 bp, 27 predicted proteins | sample 1541781 | NCBI WGS metagenome assembly OFMK01 (sample SAMN04209250, study PRJEB22552) | human gut metagenome | biome: gut; material: feces | host: Homo sapiens | place: USA: Oklahoma
GGAAGTTTTAATTGAATTTTCGTTAAGAGGGGCAGTAGTTGTGTTTTCGGAACATGGAGAAGAATCATTAATGAAATTGCCAATGCACAGTTATAACTTAAAGGGGAAATATGTTGGCCAATAGATAATGAAAGTTGATTTTCTATTTATTTGTAGTTTATAATAAGTAAAAAAGATATCCGAAGCAATGAGAGTTGTAAGTGTAAAGAATAGTATTCGTATGAATGTTGTTTCTGGATATAGTCCCTTTTTGCGTAAATTATGATTTCAAAATTTTTTAACACAGAGTCAGTATTTCTAGTAGATAAATGTCGAAGGAAAATTTTCTTATTAAGTTTACCAAAATTAGACAGTATATTTTATGAAGGCTCTGTTTGGAGTAAATTAGGTATAGACTATATTAAAGAAATTTAATAAAGGAGGAAAGAAATGCATGAATTTAGGGTTCATAATATCTTATGTTATTGCGGTAATATTAGAAATAGGAATTATTTATTGTATTTGTAAAGAAAAATTTTGGATTTTTGAATTTGTAGCTAAAATCAAAGAGCCACTAGAACAACTTGTTTATGTATTGCTTATGTTTATATCTTCGTATGTTTATGTATATTTGTCATTAAAAATAGAATCTAAAATTAGTGCTGTAATATGTTCAATATTGTTACTTGCATTAATTTGGATTATGGATTACTTTTTTCTCTATGTTTTAAAGAGAATGAAATATATATAGGCAATAAAAAGAGGTATATCTTTATGGCGTATGCAGGGGCTTGTGTATCAGGATTTATTATTGCATATCGGGAGCATTCGGCACTAGCTTTAGAAATTTCAAATATAACAATTAGTGTTTTGATAGGGGCTTATGTATCTTTTTCATTATTATTAAATGATGGTACAAAGGGAAGAACAGAATTGCAAAAGGCAAAACAAAAACTGAAAGACAAGTATAGTGAAGTATTTCAAGAACATAAGTTTAAATCTATTCTTTCTGATTTTCTAATAGTTTTTGTATATGGAGCTTTGCTAGGAGTGGCAATGTCTCCTGCCAAAATTTTAATCAAAGATATTGGTTCAGGTATAGCACTGGGGATGGTTACAGTGGTTATTGCCTTTGTAGGTTTGGTTGAAGCAAAAAGGTGGTTAACGAGGAAGAATAAAAGAGAAGTAGAAGATCAAGAGAAAGCCGACGCAGAGTAGAATGGAGACTGCAAACTAGCAGGAAGTATTTACTGGGGATTATTGCAGAGATATCTCGCAAGATTGGGTGTTGATGTGACTTTTCAGGTAAAAAAAGAAATAAAATAAGCGTATAATGCTATTTTTGAGTGCATATTCAGTTTCGGGATATGCACTTATTTTTTATAATAAACCAAAAGGAGGTATCAGATGATTTCGACAGATGAAGGGTACATGAGGCTGGAATATTTTTCTGAAAATGTTGCAGCAGATAAAAAAAGAAAAGAGTTTGATATAAAAAATCATGCCTTATGCTATACAAACCAAAAACCAGATTTTCTTTTTATTGGAGATTCCATTACAGAGTATTGGGAGTTAAATGCTTATTTTAGGAGTGACAATCACTTGATAGTGAATAGAGGTATTGCGGGAGATACAACAAAGTATTTAAAGAAGCGGTTTTATACGGATGCAGTTCAATTACAACCCAGATATTGTATCCTGGGCATCGGAATTAATGATTCCATAGAGCTAGAAGGAGATTATTGGAAAAGATTGGAGCCAACACCGTATAATCAAGTAGTGGCAACTGCAAAGAGGCATATTACAGAAATTATACAACAGGCAAAAGAGGAAAATATTTGCTTGATTCTAACATCCCTTTTACCAATTCATATTCCAATACTGATGGATGAAAGAAGTAGGAAAAACTATATCAAAGAGCTAAACGACTGGTTGTCAGAAATAGCGAAGAAGAATAATCTGATTTTTGTAAATTATTATGCTACAATGGTGTTTCCAGGGACAGATAAACCGCTGGATAGGATTACTTATGATGGTCTGCATCCAAATGCAAAAGGTTATCAGATTATGGCGACAGTTTTACGTAGTACGTTAAAAAAATATGAGATTCTAATTTGAAAGGGGATTCCAAATATGATATTTGATTCAATTCGCAATAGGGAAAACTACAAGGAAAATGGGAAGATCTATCAGGCGTTATGCTATTTAGCAGAAATAAAAAGATGGGAAGAAGTATTTCCGGATACCGTAATTCAGGAAGGTACTATAGTGGCGAACCCAGTAACATTTGTTAGCAAGGAAGAAAAGGAGTGTATGTATGAGGCTCATGAAAAGTATATAGATGTTCATTATATTATGGAAGGAGTGGAAAGAATTGCAACTGCTGATGTAAGTAGTCTGCAAATCAAAACACCGTTCAGTGAACAAAGAGATATTGGGTTTTATCAAGGGGATGAATCAGGGCGTTATCTTTTGAAGCCGGGAGAGTTTATGGTATGCTTTCCAAGCGATGCTCATAAGGTTGCCATGATGGATAAAACACCGGAAACAGTAAAAAAAATAGTTATTAAAATTAGAGTATAAAGGAATTATATTGGAAATCAGCTATAATACATAGCCAGATTTTTCCGATCTTTGAATCTGTCTTAAAGAAATATTCAAAGGAAGAGTGAAATTTCGGTGAGTGATTATAGCTGTTTTTTTATCATAGGAGGATACTATGTCAGTGATAGATAACATACGGTTTACATTTTTATATATTGAATTTTATTCCATGGGAAAAACATGGGTATATCCGGAATCCGTGATTCCTTATAGCATATTCCGGTATATTGAAAAAGGAAAAGCGGAGCTTTGTATTGATGGGGAAGAAATTATTGTGGAGGAAAATCAGATTGTATATATCCCGCAGGGATGTAAAATGTCTTGCCGGGCTCTTAGTGAAGCCTTCGAGTTTTATAGCCTTCGTTTTACTACTTCGATACTTTATGAAGGAGAAGATATGTTGGCGGAGTATTATGGAATTCCAAGGATTTCAGCCAATGAGGGAGAAGATGTTTACTTTAAAGAAATTTATAAATGGGTAAAAAAGGATTCCATGGTAAAAAAATGCTTTGTAAGAGGGTATTTGGATCTTTTGATTGGTTCGCTGGCTATGCACGGGAATAAGATTGATAAGGTAACCGGGGATTTCGTGGAAAAGTCATTGAGGGATAGGAATTCAAAGAAGAATGAGCAGATTGACCCAAGGATTTATATGGTGGCAGATTATATTATCCTGCATCCAAGTGAGAAATACACACCACAAAAAATGGCGGAAATGGCAGAGCTTAGCAAACAGAGATTTAGCAGTCTGTTTAAGATTAATATGGGAAAAAGCCCAATGGAATATGTAAGGGAGATCCGGCTTACAACCGCTGCAAGGGCGTTGTTGGTAAGCAATGACAATATCAATGATATTGCGTATGCATGTGGATATGAAGATACAAATTACTTTATAAGGGAATTTAAGGCAGCCTTCGGTTTTACCCCGAATCAATATCGGAAAGTAGCAAGAGAATAAGAAATGAGCGTGAAATGCTATTATTGAGTGTACATTTAGTAGATGTGTATAAAAAAAGTGAATAAAATAAGATTACAACAAACAAAATAATGTAGCTACATGAAAAAATGAAACTAAATAACGATAAAATGAATAAATGAGGGCAAGGATATGAAGAAAAAAATAGCCATTTTATTAGCTGGAACAATGATTGCCTCCACCATACTTGTAGGATGTGGTTCTAAAGAAGATGCAGCAAATCAAGTGGCATCCGGAGAAATGAAAGGAGACATTACATTTTGGCACTCCTTTACACAAGGACCAAGACTGGAAGTGATACAGGAAACTGCAGACCAGTTTATGAAAGATAATCCGGGAGTCAACATTAAAATCGAAACATTTTCTTGGGGGGATTTTTACACCAAATGGACAACAGGGCTGGCTTCAGGAAATGTGCCAGACATGAGCACTGCACTTCCAGGGCATGTGGTAGAGATGATGGATGCAGATGCTTTGGTACCTGTAGATGACCTGATTGATGATATTGGAAGGGAGAAATTCTCAAAGACAGCATTATCAGAAGGGGAAAAAGATGGGGAGTGTTATTCCCTGCCACTGTATTCTCACGCACAGGTTATGTGGTACCGTAAAGATTTATTGGAAAAAGCAGGGCTTTCTGTGCCTAAGACATGGGATGAGTTTGCCGAGGCTGCAAAAACACTTACGAAGGATGGTGTGTATGGCTGTTCCTTCCCTTGTGGTTCAAGTGATCTTATGGCAACTAGATTTTTGAATTTCTATGTTCGGAGTGGAGGAGGAAGTCTTCTGACTGATGACCTTAAAGCAAATCTGACCAGTGACTTGGTGATAGATGGAATCGAATACTGGTTAGATATTTATAAAAACTGTTCTCCAAAAGATTCTGTCAATTATGCTGTGTTGGATCAGGCAAACTTGTTTTATCAGGGAAAAACGGCATTTGATTTTAATTCAGGTTTCCAGATTAGCGGGGTAGAAACCAACTCTCCGGATTTGGTTGACCAGATTGATTGTGCACCACTTCCAAAACAGAAGGTGGATGATCCCGATTACGGAGCTGAGACTTCTAACATTCCTATGGTCATTTGGAAAAATTCAAAGCATCCGGAAATCTGTAAAGCCTTTATGAAAAAACTGTATGAGAAAGATACCTATATTAAATTCCTGGATGCGACTCCAGTAGGAATGCTTCCTTCCATTAGCGGAATTTCTGATACGCCGGAATATATGGAAAACGAGACAGTTCAAAAGTTCTCCAACGTAGTCGATGTGATTACAGATGCAATGGAGAAGGGAACCGCTATCGGATATGAGCATGGTCCAAGCATTCAGGCAGGTTTCCTTACTTCTCAGGGAATCATTGAAAGTATGTTCCAGGATATTATTACGAATGGTACGGATGTGAAGAAGGCTGCTAAAACAGCAGAAAAGCAATTAAATGAATTATTCAGTACCGTGCAGCAATGAAAAATGGGTTAGATAGATAGCCCAGGAAATGAGGAAAGGCATATATGATGAAAAGAAAAGAAAAAGTAGATTATGCCCGTTGGATTTTTGTACTCCCTGCGTTGCTGGTGGTAGGTGTTTTGCTGATATACCCCATATTTTCCAGCTTGTATTATAGCATGACATCAAAGCACTTGATTCGGCTGACCTATGATTTTATAGGAATGGCGAATTATAAGGAAGTGTTGACAGATCCAAATTTTTATAAGGCATTCCTAAATTCTGTTTTATGGACTATAGGCTCATTATTAGGGCAGTTATTTATTGGATTTACAGCGGCTCTTGCAATAAACCGTGTAAAAGTAGGAAAAGGTATTTATCGTACATTGATGATTATTCCGTGGGCATTTCCATCCATTGTAATAGCATTGTCCTGGAAATGGATTTTAAATGGAGTGTCTGGATTTATTCCCAATATGCTGGTTCAGCTTGGAATATGCAGCGAATTGCCACAGTTCCTTAGTGATAGCAGTCTGGTATTCCTGACGTTAATTTTTATCAATGTATGGTTTGGTGCACCGATGATCATGGTGAATGTATTATCTGCTTTGCAGACAATTCCACAGGATCAGTATGAAGCGGCACAGATTGACGGTGCATCTAAGCTTCAGCAGTTTTGGTTCATTACGGTACCGCATATTAAGATTGTTGTTGGACTTTTAGTTGTTCTTCGTACAATTTGGGTATTCAATAACTTTGATATTATTTACCTGCTTACCGGTGGTGGACCGGCAAATGCAACAACAACAATGCCGATTTATGCTTACAACATGGGTTGGAATACGAAACTGTTAGGAAGATCCTCTGCAGTCACCATGTTATTGCTGGCATTTTTGCTGTTGGTATGTGTAGTGTACTTTACGATTATTGCAAAATGGGAAAAGGAGGATAAATGATGATGAATCGAAAAGGAAAAGTCGGAAATGCTTTCTGCCATCTATATTTGATAATCTTATCATTGATTGCGTTTTTCCCGTTAGTGTGGGTACTGTTGTGTTCGGTGAAGTCATCGGGAGAATTGACATCCAATCCTACCAGGTTCTTACCGAAACATTTTACCTTAGATAACTTTACCCATGTGATTCAGGATTTGGGATTTGCTAAAAATATTGGAAACAGTTTGCTCATAGCCATTATCACAACGTGCATTGCAATTGTGATTTCTTCTATGGCGGCTTATGGGATTGTACGTTTTTTTCCAAAACTGGGTTCCATTATGTCAAAAGTACTTGTAGCTACATACATGTTTCCACCCATTCTGCTGGCAATTCCCTATTCTATGGTAATGGCGAAGTTGGGATTAGTTAATACCCGGATCGGTCTGATTATTGTATACCTATCCTTTAGTGTTCCTTACGCAGTCTGGATGCTGGTAGGATTTTTCAAAACGGTGCCATTGGGAATTGAAGAAGCAGCAAGAGTGGATGGTGCCAATAAATTTCAAACGTTTGTACAGATTGTGCTTCCGCTGGTCATGCCGGGGATTGTGGCAACAGCAATTTATACATTTATCAATGCATGGAATGAATTCTTATATTCATTGATTTTAATTAACAGTACAGATAAAATGACGGTTTCCGTGGCATTAAAATCTTTGCAGGGAGCTGAAATATTGAACTGGGGAGATATGATGGCAGCATCAACTCTCGTAGTAGTTCCATCCGTTATATTTTTTATGTTTATTCAGAATAAGATTGCAGGTGGAATGACAGATGGTGCAGTAAAATAAAAAAATTGGAGGTATAAAGTAATGAAAACAGTAGGATATGCAATTGTAGGAACAGGATATTTTGGTGCAGAGCTTGGAAGGATTATGAAGGAACAGGAGGGTGCCAGAATTGTGGCAGTCCTTGATCCGGAAAACGGACAGACCATAGCAGAGGAGTTGGGCTGTGATGTGGAAACTGATCTGGATACTTTGTATAGCAGGGAAGACGTTGAAGCAGTCATTGTTGCCACACCGAATTACTTACATAAAGAGCCTGTGATCAAAGCGGCAGAACATGGAGTGAATGTATTTTGTGAAAAACCCATTGCACTTTCCTATCAGGATTGTGACGAAATGGTAAGAGCCTGTCAGGAACATGGTGTAATCTTTATGGCAGGTCATGTTATGAATTTCTTCCATGGGGTACGCTATGCGAAAAAACTGATCAATGACGGGGTGATTGGAAAAGTTCTCTACTGCCATTCTGCAAGAAATGGATGGGAGGAACAGCAGCCAACTATATCCTGGAAAAAAATCAGGGAAAAATCAGGTGGACATTTGTACCATCACATTCATGAACTGGATTGTGTACAGTTTCTGATGGGAGGGATGCCAGAAGAAGTTACTATGACAGGTGGAAATGTTGCACACCAGGGAGAGGCTTTTGGAGATGAAGATGATATGTTGTTTGTGAATATGCAGTTTTCGGATAACCGGTATGCAGTGTTAGAATGGGGATCTGCTTTCCATTGGCCGGAACATTACGTCCTGATTCAGGGAACAAAAGGTGCAATTAGGATTGATATGTGTGATTGTGGCGGTATACTGAAAGTAGATGGCAGGGAGGAACATTTCCTTGTGCATGAGTCACAGGAAGAAGATGATGATCGGACAAGAATCTATCATGGTACGGAGATGGATGGTGCCATTATGTATGGAAAGCCAGGAAAGAAACCGCCAATGTGGCTCCACAGCATTATGAAAAATGAGATGAAATACCTAAATGGCATTCTCCATGGAAAGGAAGTTGACGATGAATTCAGACCATTGCTCACAGGAGAAGCTGCAAGAGCTGCGATTGCGACAGCAGATGCCTGCACGAAATCAAGGTTCGAAGATCGAAAAGTGAAACTCAGTGAGATTATCGGAGAGGGAAGAACGATATGAATAAGTATAAAAAAATTGTTTCTATAGCAGCAACTGCAGTGATGTGTGTTGCACCAATGAGTGTATATGCCCAAGAGGCCCAGACAGATGTGATTGAGGCTGTAGCAGAGAAGAAACAAGATACAGAATCTTCTTCAGTACCAGTTTTGCAAAAGGAAGGAATCGAAATCTCGGAAGGTACAGGATATGATTTGAGTAAAGAACCTGGGGTAGCAACAGTAAAAGCATTGGAACAGGGAACTATCGTTATCTCCTATAAAACAACCAGTGAAAATTCGATTCAATCGTTATTGAGTGTGGGAAATGGTACAAAAGGAAATCAGGATAGACATTTCCACTTATATATCACAAATGCAGGCGGCGTAGGCATGTAATTGAGAAATACAGATGGCGAGTTTAAATATACGCTGGATCGCCCGGCTGCTGTGCGTGGTAGTTATAAGGGGGGAAGAGTATCCAACACAGTTGCATTAAAAGCGGACAAAGAAAATAAACAGTACAAGCTGTTTGCAAATGGCGAATTAATAGCAACGCTGGATCAGGAGGCATTTAAGTTTATCAGTGATATTACAGGAGTAGACAATGTAATGCTGGGCGGTACCATGCGTCAGGGAACCGTTGCCTATCCATTTGGAGGTTCCATAGAGAGAATGCAGGTATATCAGGATGTACTTTCTGATGATGAACTTATTGCTGTGACAGGAAAGACTATATATGCAGAGAATATCTTTTATGCAGGAGATGCTACAAAATCCAACTATTTCCGAATCCCATCCCTTTTGGCGTTGGATTCTGGTACAGTGATTGCAGCAGCAGATGCAAGATATGGTGGCACCCATGATGCAAAAAGTAAGATCAATACAGCATTTGCGAAAAGTACAGATGGTGGAAAAACGTGGGGACAGCCGACATTGCCATTGAAGTTTGACGATTATGTAGCAAAGAACATAGACTGGCCACGGGATTCGGTGGGCAAGAATGTGCAGATACAAGGGAGTGCTTCCTACATAGATCCGGTACTTTTAGAGGATAAGGAAACACATCGGGTATTTCTTTTTGCTGATATGATGCCGGCAGGAATTGGAAGTTCCAACGCTTCCGTAGGTTCTGGATTTAAAGAGGTTGATGGGAAGAAATATTTGAAATTGCACTGGAAGGATGATGCGGCAGGAACGTATGATTACTCTGTAAGAGAAAATGGAACCATTTATAACGATACTACAAATTCAGCAACTGAATATAGTGTTGATGGTGAATATAATCTGTACAAAAATGGAAATGCCATGCTATGTAAACAGTATGATTACAATTTTGAAGGTACAAAGTTGTTAGAAACACAGACAGACACGGACGTAAATATGAATGTTTTTTATAAAGATGCAGATTTTAAAGTATTCCCAACAACTTATTTGGCAATGAAATACTCAGATGATGAGGGAGAAAACTGGTCTGATTTACAGATTGTAAGTACCTTTAAGCCAGAGGAATCAAAATTTCTCGTATTGGGACCGGGTGTAGGCAAACAGATAGCAAATGGAGAACATGCCGGAAGATTGATTGTTCCATTGTATTCGAAATCATCTGCAGAACTGGGATTTATGTATAGTGATGACCATGGAGATAACTGGACATACGTAGAAGCAGACCAGAATACAGGTGGGGCAACCGCAGAAGCACAGATCGTAGAAATGCCAGATGGTTCCTTGAAAACTTATCTGCGTACAGGATCAGGATATATTGCACAAGTGACGAGTACAGATGGAGGAGAAACCTGGAGTGAGCGAGTTCCACTAACAGAAATTGCAACAACAGGGTATGGAACGCAGTTGTCAGTGATTAATTATTCACAGCCTGTTGATGGAAAGCCTGCTATCTTACTATCAGCACCAAATGCGACCAATGGCAGAAAAAATGGAAAGATATGGATTGGTTTGATTAGCGAAACAGGAAATTCTGGAAAAGATAAGTATTCTGTAGATTGGAAATATTGCTATTCCGTGGATACCCCTCAAATGGGCTACTCTTATTCCTGTCTGACAGAGCTGCCAGACGGCGAGATCGGGCTTTTATATGAAAAATATGATTCCTGGTCAAGAAATGAATTGCATCTGAAAAACATATTGAAATATGAGAGGTTTAATATTGATGAACTGAAAGTTCAACCATAAGATGTAATATTCCTGATAATTAAAGAAAATAGGCGGTATATACCATGACCGCTTATTTTCATAAAGAGGAAATGAATGATACGGAAGTTAAATCCAAGGAGGAAAAAGAGATGTATCAGAAAGTGGCAAATCTGAAGGGAAAATTGATTGTATCATGCCAGGCATTGCCGAATGAACCACTACATTCTTCTTTTATCATGGGAAGAATGGCACTGGCAGCAAAGGAAGGCGGAGCGAGAGGAATCCGTGCGAATTCAAAAGAAGATATTAAAGAGATTCGGTCAAAAGTGGATCTTCCAATCATTGGTATTGTAAAGAGGGATTATGAAAACAGTGCAGTTTATATTACTCCAACAATGAAGGAAATAAAAGAATTGATGGAAGTGAAACCGGATATTATTGCAATGGATGCAACCATATCCAAACGTCCCGGCAATCAGACTTTGGATGAATTCTTCCACGAAGTGAAAGCAAAATATCCTAATCAGCTTTGGATGGCGGACTGTTCTACCATAGAAGAAGCTCTTCATGCAGATGATCTTGGCTTTGATTTTATTGGAACCACTCTAGTCGGTTATACGGAGCAGAGTAAGGGAGATAAAATAGAGAAGAATGATTTTGAAATTCTGAGAGAAATTATTGCAGGAGTCAAACACAAGGTAATTGCTGAAGGAAATATCAATACACCCCAAAAGGCAAGGCATGTCATTGAACTTGGTGCGTACAGCGTTGTAGTTGGCTCGATTATCACAAGACCACAGTTAATCACAAAATCATTTGTAGAGGAAATGGAACGCTAGAGGAGAAAACAAAATAAATGGCTTTTAGGAAGCAAAGGAGCAAAACTATGAGAAATCTTGAGAAATATAAAGGTGTGATTCCGGCATTTTATGCTTGCTATGACAAAGAAGGAAACATTAGTCCAGAAGGTGTACAAGGACTGACAAAATATTTTGTAAAAAAGAGTGTAAAAGGTGTCTATGTAAACGGTTCTTCAGGAGAATGTATTTATCAGAGTGTGGAAGACCGTAAGATTGTACTTGAGAATGTTATGAAAGCAGCGGAAGGTAAACTTACAGTTATTGCCCATGTCGCCTGCAATAATACGAAGGACAGCCGGGAACTTGCCAGACATGCAGAGAGTCTGGGGGTAGATGCAATCGCTGCAATTCCTCCAATCTATTTCCACTTACCGGAATATGCCATTGCACAGTACTGGAATGACATCAGTGCAGCGGCACCGAACACAGACTTTGTAATCTATAACATACCTCAACTTGCTGGTGTTGCACTTACACAGAGTTTATTTGCAAAGATGAGGAAAAATCCCAACGTCATTGGTGTCAAGAATTCTTCTATGCCGGTACAGGATATCCAAATGTTTAAGCAGGCTGCGGGAGCTGAGTACATTATCTTTAATGGTCCTGATGAGCAGTTTATGAGTGGACGTGTTATCGGAGCAGAGGGAGCAATCGGGGGAACTTATGGTGCTATGCCTGAATTATACTTAAAGTTGGATGAATGTGTAAATGCGGGAAAGATGACAGAGGCAAGAGAAATCCAGTATGCTTGTAATGAGATAATTTACAAAATGTGTTCAGCATACGGAAATATGTATGCAGTTATTAAAGCAATTCTAAAGATCAATGAAGGACTGGAACTTGGTGGAGTAAGAGAGCCTCTTCCGGCACTGGTAGATGAGGACATGGAGATTGTAAAAGAAGCTGCACAGATGATTTGTGATGCAAAGAAGAAATATTTATAATAAGATAATATGCAGATAATATTCCCTATAGGAATACTTGTAAGTAGTAATGCCCGGCTCCAATAAATAAGCCGGGTGTTGCTTTTTAAACTGAAAAGAGTCTGATTTAAGATGCAGATGGGATTGGATAAGAAAGTAAATGAGGATATGAAATGAAGAAATATATAAGCATTGACATTGGAGGAACAGCAATCAAGTATGGTATCATTTGTGAGAATGCTGAAATTGCATTGAAAGGAAGTTTGAAAACAGAAGCGTGGAGGGGCGGACCGGAAATTCTGAAGAAGGTCATAGGGATTGTGGAACATCTGATTGAGCATACAGGAGAAACGATTGCGGGGATCTGTATTTCTACTGCAGGAATGGTAGATACAGAAAGCGGTTCTATTTTTTATTCAGCACCACTGATCCCAGACTATGCAGGTACGGAATTTAAAAAGACCTTAGAGGAAAAATTTCATATACCATGTGAAGTGGAAAATGATGTAAACTGTGCAGGGCTTGCAGAATATAGTTCAGGTGCAGCAAAGGGGTGCAAGGTGGTTTTTATGCTGACCATAGGTACGGGTATTGGTGGCTGTATCGTGTTAGATGGGAAGGTGTTTCATGGTTTTAGCAACAGTGCATGTGAGGTTGGGTATATGCACATGGATGACAGTGATTTTCAGACGTTGGGGGCAGCCAGCATTTTAAGCAAAAAAGTATCACAGTGGAAAGGAGATTCTGAAGAAAAGTGGGATGGATACCATATCTTTGAGGAAGCAAAAAAAGGAGACATGATTTGTAACCGTGCCATTGATCAAATGATAGAGATCCTTGGAAAGGGAATTGCTAATATTTGCTATGTGATCAATCCAGAGGTTGTTGTGCTTGGTGGGGGCATCATGGCCCAGGAAGAGTTTCTACGGGGGAAAATACAAGATGCTGTCAAAAAGTATTTAATATCCAGTATTGAGGAACATACAAAAATAGTATTTGCCAAGCATCAGAATGATGCAGGAATACTGGGGGCATTTTATCATTTCTGCGGTGTAAATAAAAAATTATAAGATACGAGAATATCATTAGGAATAATTGTCAACAGCTTACACACCCAAAAAGGGCAGTGTAGGCTGTTGTTTTATGTTTGACGATTACCGTAGGGAAGAGCTATTCTGAAAATTTCTGAAGTGGCGTGGCAGATTTTTACTGGATATGTTGTCTTAAAATGCAGGATGCGTTATAATAAATATAAAATTTATGGTTATATGAACCAAGGATAATATCTAATTATCCTTGGTTTAGAATGGGCAAAGAGGGAGAAAAAGAGAGGCCGCTTCAAATTAGGCGGCCTGCAGTGTTACATTGTAATATCAATATGCATTGAGTTACGTGGGTGTTTAGCAGTGAGAATGCTGTTTTGTTTGGAGGTAGACACATTTGTATATATTTCGGTTGTTTTTATAGAGCTGTGTCCCAGCATTCTCTGTATATACCGAATATCAACATCAGATTCTAATAACAGTGTCGCAAAGGAATGCCGGAACATATGTGGAGTTACGTGCATATCTATGGCGGCAAGTTTCAGATATTTGACGATCATGCTTCGGACAGATTCTTCAGAGTATCTTTTGTGAAGACGGTTAATAAAGAACCACCCTGTTTTAGAAATATCTGTTTTAAAGGCTGCATAGTATTCGGATAGTATTTCTTTGACATCTTCATTCCCAATTTGTAAAATACGTTCTTTTGATCCCTTCCCGTTTATAATAATTTTGTAAGTAGTGAAATCTATTTGGGAAAGAGTAAGTGAGCATAGTTCAGAAACACGTACTCCAGTTGCAAATAGTAATTCTATTACGGCTATATCACGAAGGATTGAATTGTATTTGTATGTTGTGTGTGCAAGCCTTTTTTGTTTATACATAGTTCGGAGAAAGATTTCTATAATAGTATTAGGGACTATTCTAGGCAGGACTTGTGGTTCCCGAAATTTCACATTGAGTTTCTCAAAAGGATTTTGAGATAATAATTCTTCATAAACAAGATAATGGAAAAACGCCTTCAAAGTAGCAATCTTCCTTTTGGCTGTTTTGGGCTTGTATTTTTGGTGTAACAGTGACAGGAACGAATTTAAGGTTGTTTTTTCTGTGAAATCCCCCTGTGGTAGCATAAATGTATGAAATTGTGATAAATCTATACGGTATGCTTTAATGGTTTTTGAATTTAATTTTTTTATTGTTTCACATGTTTTGAGATATTCGGATATAAAATTTGATAATTGATCCATAATAGGCACCCTCCTTTGTTTTTTTCAATTATGAGTGCCTATATGGAAAATGTCGATTTTATTTTGGGAAAAATTTATTTAAAGTTTCCAGTGTCCCTTTTGCAGAAAATCCCCATAATATGCTGCTAAGAGCGTTAATAGCAGCCTGCCTCCTTCGGTAGTACGTCCGGTAGGAGATACTGGGAACGTGCTTTTCCAACTCTTCCAGGATTTCCTCTGTGTTTTTCAGTTCATGGGGAGACAGAAAGGCGTAATATAATATCCAGTAATATTCTTCCCCATGCTTATGATTTTTCCGGAGCAGATCCACAGAAGAGAGAAGCAGCTTTATCATTTTGTTACTGCGGGCAATGCTTTTTGCCCATTCTTCAATCTGGCTGTCTCCCAGATCTGCTCCTGCAGCATAGATGGAATCCAGAAATTCGTCTGCACTGGTGTTGTATTCCAGTTGGAACTGAATTTCTACCTGCCGAACAGCAACCATCAGGCTATAAGTAGAATCCCGGTAACAACGGAGCAGTTTATAGGTATCATGGTACAGCGGATTATTTTCTACTTCAGCAGAAACAGGGTGGTGATTTTTCTTTGCCATTATACAACCCCTCCTTTCAACAGAACTTCTGGGATTTCAGCGAAGGCAGGTAAGGTATGCTGCAGAGGCGGAGTATGCCCTGGGACATTGGTGACGGCGGGATTTTCCGGTTTTAGTTTTAATTCAAACTGGTAGGATGCTTTCCCCCAGGGGCAGATAATACGTAGTGAATATAGATATATACTATCCTTGCAGGCTGATAATGGAGATAATATATACTTCGTTTTAGGGCATCTACAGCAAGAAATGCCTTGTATTTCCAGTATTTCAGCGACTTTGCGAACAATGGCTTTGATGTGTGATTCTGGAACGCAGGAGCCTTCTTGTGAAACGATGATTTGCTCGTCAGTAATAGATTCTGAAACGCATTCAGAATTGTTTTTGTCAGGCAAGGTATCTTCGGTTATATGTATTGGCAGTTGCATTTTCATGGCAATTTCCTCCTTATCAATCATGACATCACTGATATTAAACATAACGGACAGATAATTACGCAGATATACCATGCTACCATGTTTCCCGGAATAGGAAATCAGTGTGATCATGTCGGTATCTTCAAGTTTTTTAAGCAGACGGGATACAGAAGATTTCGACTGTTTCCATCGTCTGGCAAGTTCCTGATAACTGAACAAGGGATTTCCAGTCTGATTGCGAAAATATACTACCGGACCGGCATCAGAGCCTTGTACAGATGAATCATTATAGACTGCATGAATCCAAAGATCCAAAAGAGCATCCATTTCCGAACATTTTCCCAGTCCGATTAGTTTATGAACATCTGCGATTGGAAAAAAGAAAAACCCGATGTCTTTTTTTGCATGGGTAATTATAGGAAAGGGCAGTATTATCTTTTGGCCAGTCTTTGATCTTGTATTGGATAATCTTATTTTTTTCGTGTAGTGAGTAGGTTAGAAGGTTTTGCTCTACCAGGGTATCTAGTATGGATATGACCTGGTGCTGGAATTTTTGGCGGAAGTGAATCTGTAGTTCTTTAAGAGAACAGATCCATTCGCCAGGAACAACTTTGTAAGTAAGGTGTTCGATGTTCCGATAAGAGGAGCTGTAATTTGCATAAGAACATAAAATGAGAAAATAAAAAAGACAGGAACCTCCGTTGGTACGGATGCTTCTGTCTTTCATAAGGGTTTGTATAAATTCCCGGTAAATCCGGCAGCGTGGAAAATCCACAATTTGTTTTAACTCTAATTGATAATTCACGATAAACCTCCATATAATATTGTAGTTGTAGTAAAATAATTGTAGACGAAAGATACTAAAATGTATATAATATGCCCATAGGGGTGCTAAGTGGCATAGATTTGGCACAGTAAAATACCTGATATGGCATGAAAGCAACATGAAAATTAGGGTGGATATAGGGTGGAACCTCTTGAAAACCTTAGAAATATCTTCTAAGGTTTTTTTGTGTTAATGTATACTGACACTTGCGATAGTGACACAGGATTGATTCTGATAATTTCTGGAAGTCACAGAAATAACAGGCTACAGGAGGGGGAATTTCGGTGGCTCCTGAACTGTTAGATGTTCACCGATCAGCTTCTCCATCCAGACCATATTATACCAGTGGTTGAATTTGTAACCGCATTTATGGAACTCACCTACAAGACGATATCCCATATGAGTGTGAAATTCCACACTGTTTTTGTCAAGATGTTCATCTTCCTTTGGAGGATAGGCAATGCAGGCATTCATATTCAAGATACCCTGCTCACGTAAAGCGGTTTCAAGGGCATCATGAAGCCTGCGGCCTATCCCTCTGTGTTTAAGAGACTGATCAACATAAATAGATGTTTCCACAGCCCAGTCATATGCAGGTCTTTCATGGAAAGGGCCTGCATATGCATATCCAAGCAAAGTTCCTTTTTCCTCAGCTACAAGGTAAGGGTATTTTCTCAGAGTGTGTTGAATCCGGGAAGCAAATTCTTCTGTGGAGGGAACATCATATTCAAAGGTGATGGCTGTATTTTCTACATATGGTCTGTAAATTTTAAGCAGTGCCGGCGCATCTGCAGCAGAAGCGGTACGGATTATTATTTTATTGTCCATGATAATTTCCTTTCTGAAGTGTGTTTGAAAAATATATGTAACTATTCATCAAATTCTGCAGTCACTATAAAACCTCGCGGTGTATGTTCAATATTTTTTACGATTCCTTTTCTGGATCTGATGCGTTCTGCATTTGGATAACAGCCGGACATTGCCACAGCCGGTTCAATGATATAACTGTAATTCATAAAAGACTGATATTCGGAAATTTCTATTTCATCTCCCACATTTATTAATCCCTGACGTTCCATTTTAAATTTTTCCTGACGCATATAATTCCTTCTTTCTGTGTCAAGCGGATAAAATCATCCGCTTTGCTACGCAGCTTTACACCGAATAACTGCTCCGCAGGGGACTTACCTGATTCGGTTAAATAGAGTAACAGTTCAGTATATGATTGTTTTACCAAAGTGCTGTCATAAGTGAAGCTGCCATATAAGTATAACACAAAAAAAGTAAACAACAATGATTGTTATAAAAAAGTAAAATAAATGAAAAAAGTACTTGAATACGTAGGATTAAGCATATATAATTAATAGACATTGTGCTGTTTACAGATAAATGTCAGAACTTTGCGACTGACAGGATTTTGGAAGCTGCTTTTTATATTGATACGGAAAGGGGAAATTACATGAAAACGATCGTCGTTTGTGATGATGTTGAGATTGAAAGACTTCTTTTGAAAGAAATATTGTGTCAGTATTTTGAAGAAATAAATGAAGAGGTTTCAATTGTAGAATATGATTCAGGAGAGACGCTTATAGCCGATGTGGAAGAAGGATACATTGCTATGGATCTGCTTTTTCTGGATATTTGTATGAAGAAACTTAATGGAATGGAAACTGCAAGAAAATTGAGACAGATACAGTGTAAGGTGCCGATCATTTTTCTTACCGCCTCACCGGATTATGCCATAGAGAGTTATGAAGTACAGGCTTCCGGATATTTGTTGAAATCATTTTCAGAAGAGAAACTGATGAAACATCTGAACAGGATTCTTAAAACGGATATGAAAAGGCGTGTTGCAATCAAAAACAGAAGACAGTACCGTTATCCAGGTACAGATGATATCATGTATATTGACAGCGATAAACATAATGTCACCCTGCATCTGTCAGATGGTTCCGAAATTATAACAGTGGACAAGCTGGGAGAAATTGGGAAGAGAATTAACGAGAAACGTTTTCTGCGCTGCCATCAGAGTTATCTGGTGAATATGGATTATATTAAGGATGTAGAGGACGATTTTATTATGGAAGATGGAACACTTGTGCCTATACGTGTTCGTGGGCGGAAAGAAATACTGGATACGTACTATGATTATTTTGTAAATCATTTTGGAGACTCAAAGGACACTTTTGCATAATAAATTGCTGAATTTGCATAAAATGAAAAGTGGACATAAATGCTGATATAATACACATTAAGGTACAGCTGATATAAAAACAGATAAACTGGGAACGGGGAATGAAAGACACAGTATTATTGTTTTAAATCAGTCGTTATACCTGACCTATTATTAAAAAGTGTGTGAAAAGTGTGTGTTATAAAATGTGTGTGAATGTGTGAAAAATCCCCACCGAAAGTCAATGTTTCCTCGGCATTGAAATTTCGGTGGGGATTTTTTGATATAATATTATCTGATATCAGATGTATCAGAAGAATCCTGTTCAGCAGTTGTCAGGGCAAGCTCCAGAGAAGTGTCTGTGAAGAAGGTATTAGCATTATACAGGTACAGAATTTCCTGAACATTTTCAACCTGCATTAACTGCTCCAGATCTCCAAAGTAATAACGGGGATCAATCATTATGATCTTTCGGTAATGCTGAGCAAGAAATGGGATGAAGCTGTTTGCGTATGAATCCTTAAGCACAAGCAGTGTATTATCTGTTTCAGTAGGAGTACTGATCTTTATCTGAGCGTGGTTTCCACCAAAGAATAATGCATATTTATCTCTTGTCTCAAGTTTCTCAGTATCATAGAAGCTGGCACTTTTTTTCTGTTCGTCTACATAATTAACTACAGAAGAGGGTGCCTGATCTCCGGTGGGGAGAAATACATCGATCTCATCTTTTTCGCCGGAGCGGAAACCGCTTTTGGCAGACAGTGTTCCCTGAAAAGAACGGGTGACAGGTGCTTTGTCATAAGTGTCTGCGGAAGTATCAATTCCCATATCTTTGGCTGCCTTAAGATAGGCATAATAAGCACCCTGGGTAGTCCAGTGATGATCAGTGTGATAATAGAGGTCTTCCATTTTGTGATCTTTAAAAGTGCTGCGAACATCAATAAAGGTCACACCTGCATCGGTCAGGGAGGCAGAGAGGCTGTCAAGCCAGGAATTCTGATCCTGGACAGGGGCAAAAGCAGGAAGCCTGTCGCTCAGGATATTCACAGAATTTGGGGCGATCAGTGCATATTGTTTCAGATCAGAATGTTTTTGCGCAAAGTCAGTCATTGCTTTTACAGTGGCGTCATACTGTGTCTGATCAGGAGCTTTAAATTCTTCCATAAGATATCCGGATTTTCCAACGTATACGCCATTAGATTCTACTTTTCCCATCAGACGGTCAGTTCCGGCTTTCAGGGTAATCCACAGATCGCGAAGTGGAAACTGATCATTTTCATAGGTTTCAAATTGTTTTTCAAATCCGCCGGAAGCAATCTGACTGCCGTTTAAATGAGGCAGGGAAGAAAGTACGCGGTTTTCTTTTTCAGAAAACCCTCTGTCAGGAAGCACAATGCTCAGAATGAGTACGATCAAGGGGATAAATAAAAACAAAAGTCCCATTCTGTGGAAAAATAAACGATAATTTCTTAATGATTTTTTCATATTGTTTACCTTCTAAAATTTTGCATATAAAAATGGTGTGTAAGAGTTATAAACCATATAAGCAATCGATAATGCAAATAAAATAAGATTTATGATCACTGCAGCAACAGGTCTGCGTCTGACCAGACGCTTAAAGTACTGGTAAGGAGCAGGACGGCACATAAGAATACTGATCAGAAGAAGGATAAATCCTGTCTTGAGGTAGTAAAGTGCAGTTTTGTCTATGAAACCGGAAGCTCCGATCCCAAACATAGTTCCAAGGTAATGGCCAAGGGCACCAAAGTCTGTCTGGCTGAAGAATACCCATCCGATCATGACTACAAGCATAGTGTATACAGTGCAAAGCCAGGATGGTATTTTTTTCAGATATTTCTGAAGTACAAATTTTTCGAGTAAAAGGAAGAGTCCATAATAAACACCCCATAGTACGAAATTCCAGCTTGCACCATGCCACAGACCGGTAAGTGCCCATACCACAAGGATATTTCGGATATGTTTCAGAGTGGAGACCCGATTACCGCCAAGCGGGATATAAATATAATCTCTGAACCAGCTTCCAAGAGAAATATGCCAGCGTCTCCAGAATTCAGAAACACTGGTGGAAATATAGGGATAATCAAAGTTCTTATTAAAATCAAATCCCAGCATTTTTCCCAGACCGATGGCCATATCCGAATAGCCGCTGAAGTCAAAATAAAGCTGCATTGTATAAGCCAGAATGCCAAGCCATGAAGTAAATACAGACATCTGTGGATGACCACAGATACTGCTGTATAAAACCGAGAGATTATCTGCCAGAAGAACTTTCTTTGCAAGACCTTTGACAAAAAGCTCTGCACCGATACCGAATTTGGAGATATTGATGGTACGCTGCTTCAGCTGCGTTTCTATATCCGTATATCGTACGATTGGTCCGGCAGAGGTATAAGGAAACATTGTGCTGTATACGGAAAAGGTCAGGAAATTTCGCTGCGCACTGACCTTACTTAAATAAATATCAAAAAGATAGGACAAATTACGGAAAGTGTAGAAAGAAAGTCCTATCGGCAGCGAAAGCTCCGGATGAGGGATATGGATACCGATGATTCCTCCGATTGTGTTAAGTAAGAATCCATAATATTTAAAAAACACAAGTACTGCAAGATTTATAATGATCGAGAAGATCAGATTAATTTTCTGTTTCCTGTCATCATAATATAAACGTTCCAGTTCTGTACCCATATAATAGTTGAAGATACTGGAAAACAGCATGAGGATCACATATACAGGTTCTCCCCAGGCATAAAAGATCAGACTGCCCAAAAACAGCAGCAGATTGCGGAGCTTTCCCGGTACCAGGTAGTAGATCAGCATGAAAACCGGAAGAAAGCAGAATATAAAAAATATACTGTTGAATACCATATTAAAAGTTCTCCAATCTGGATATTATGAATATTATAGTAATTCTCTTAACTGCATTTTCTCTTAACGGTATTATTAAGAGGACTGCCATAGTAATGGTTCTGCAGTCCATTAGCGTAAAATGCGGAACAGTTACGAGGATTAAAGTAAAATGCTTATATCATGGAAAGAAAGGCAGTGCGCCAGTTCTGTGCGTCTGCGCCGCACATATAATATACATAGTTTCCTTTTTTTCCAACAACTGCATTGTTCAGAAGAGCCATCTGATCTGTGCCATATCCCTCAAATACCTGCTTCTGACTGGAGAGATGGGCGTTTGCATTTTCAAGCAAAGTATTTGCCTGGGTATTGTCAGTGGCCTTCATAATACAGATTTCTTCTACTGCCATGGGTGAAGCGGCTTTGTAGAAGAAATAACCGTCAATATTGCGGTCATCTGTCTGATAATAATGTTTCAGATCGGAACGTGCTTCTTTATTCAAAGAAGTGATATCAGAATCCTGTTCCATAGTCTGTGCAATCTGTTCCATGGGTACATTCTTTGCGCTGTCGGAGGTATACAGGACAGCCAGATATGCGATAAGGAAAAGAACAAATGCACCTTTGATAAAAATATGTAAATAATTTTTCATGCCTTTAACCCCGCAATCTGTGCCATATTTGTCAGCCATTTGGGATAGTAGTCCTGAATCACATGTTCACCGTCTGGTTCATACAGATTCTCTGAACTGTCTGTTACAATCGTTGAATTGTCAATAAAGGTACATCCCATTTCCTGACAGAGTTTGATAAGTCCTTCATTATAATCAGGGTAATATCCAAGATCAGGAGTCTGTGCGATCGCTTCATCAGTAATAGGCAGAATGCAGTTGATATAAATTGGGACATCCGGTAAGGCTGTCTGGATTTTCTTTATCTGCGTCCTGTATGCATCAATAAATTCTGATGAAGCCGAACCATATATTTCCAGGTCGTTGGAACCAAATGCCATGAATACATGAGAGGGATTCAGAGCAATTGCCGTACTGATCTGATCATCGGCTGCATCTACATTTAATCCTCGTTTGCTGACTACCACATCCGTATCCAGATATCCGTATTCTACGATGGATTCTGTGATAGAGTCACCGATGATGACGTTTCCGGCAAAAACCTGTCGGATTTCTACATCACTTAACAGGGGAGATTCAGAACCGTCTGAAGCATCAGAACCGGAAGAAATGCCGGTTGTCTGTTTCAGAGCCTGAAGCTGTTCTTCTGTCTGTGAAATGTCTGAATTTTCCAGAGCCTGAAGGCGGGCTACATTTTCTTTACAGACAGAATCATTCTCATTTCCGCGGGTGCATAAAAAAATCACTGCACCGGCGAGTATAACACCGACAGGGATAAGAAATAAAACTTTATTCTTTGGTTGTTTTTTCAAAATAAATCCTTCCTAGGAAAAATATCCATTTTATGACATAGTTTTATTTATAGCAATACTCTCAAATGTATTATTTATGAGTATCGCTATAATTATAATACGCACTAAAAAAACTTCAAGGAAAAATTCACAAATTTTACACAAAGTCATGCAGTTGCCTGTGGACGAAGAGAAAGAAAGAAGTTATACTATTTTAATAGAAGAAATGGAATAGTATTTTTAACCGAATCAAGTAAGTCCCCTGTGGAGATTGCGAAAAGCAATAAGAGTGGGTGGGGACTTGCTATCATACAGTCAGGAGGAAAAGGTTATGGGGAAAAAAGTTTCTGATTTTTTAAAAAGCGAGATTTTATCATCGGTTTTTTATCTGGCATTTGGTCTGTGTCTGCTCCTGGTTCCGGACCAGACCGTAAACATTATCTGCAAGATTGTATTCGGACTGGTAATGATCGCTTCCGGTATTTATCATATTGTTATTTATACAGCTGAGAAGGAAAAGGCAACGATTCTTGATCTGTTTACAGGTGTGATTGTCATGGTGCTTGGAATTTTTCTTTTCTTTACACCGCAGATCGTGATCAAAATCCTGCCATATTTACTGGGAGCCTTGGTACTGGTTGACAATATCTGGAAGATAAAGGGAAGTTACAGACTGAAAAAAGCCCAGAGAGGACGCTGGAAGATTATTCTTATTGGCTGTCTGGTATTTATTGCGCTGGGTGTTTCCATGTTGCTCTATTCTTTTTTGAGTGTAACCCGGATGATCCTGTTTTCCGGAATTATTCTGACTGCTGATGGAGTGGCAGACATTGTATTTTTGATCATGATTCGTCTTGGAATGAAAAAATCCGAAAAACTCTGTGCTGAAAAAGAACAGGAAGAGAATGGCAAAGAGAAACCATGGGATGACCCGGCAGATGCAGGTCTGGATGAAAAAGTGCAGGATAAATCTTTAAATGAAGATGAAACAGAATGGAAGCAAGATACAGATTCTCAGGTTCAGGAAGCGGAGATGGAAATAGAAACTGGGAAGACTGCAGATGCAGACGCCATTCTGAATGCAGAGATGCAGACTCCGGATGAAGGCGTGGAAAGTCCCGGCAGAGAAATCCGGGAAATGCTGAAAAATCATGATGAACCGCTGGAAGAATGGAAGGACTGAGTGAAATATGCAGGAACAGAATCCCATTGTACTGATGAATTTCTCCGGAATTTACAGAGAAGAAGAATTCTGGAAAAACAGACAGGTATCCTGGATTGAGCTTCAGGATGTCTGTGGGACAAACTGCTATTGTGATGAGGAAGCAATCGCAGAGATTAATAAACGAACAGAAAATTATCCAACTGCCGGAATCCATTTTATTGATTCCGGCAATTATCACTATATGACAAGACTTTGGCTGACAAGAATGGATCAACCGTTCTGTCTGCTGGTATACGATAATCATACAGATATGCAGCCTCCGGCTTTTGGTGGGATTTTGTCGTGTGGAGGATGGATCGCGGCAGCGTTGGAGGAACTGGAGAATCTGAAATATGTGATCCTTGTGGGACCGGATGAAGCAGCCTATGAGCAGGTAGATGAGAATCTGAAGGACAGAGTGATATTTCTCTCCAGAGAGAAACTTCAGGTGATGAATGATGAAGAGAGAAACTGGTTTCTCAGGGAAACAGTCAGTGAAGTATGTAATTGGAGAAAATCGGAAGGTTTACAGGAAGATGCTGAAAAATTCCTTCCATTATATATATCTGTTGATAAAGATGTGCTTTGTACAGAGGATGCACAGACGACATGGAGCCAGGGGGATATGAGGCTGACAACTTTGGTGTCCGGTGTACAGACTGTATTGGAATGTGCAAAAGAAAGCAGTGGAAAGATTGCCGGTGTGGATATCTGCGGAGAAGCAGATGTGGAAGCGGTACATGAGAATGAATCCAATGATTATGCAAATGAAAAATTGCTGGAGGTTTTTGAAGGTTTATTCGGGAAATCAGACTGTGAATAATAAATAAAATGAGAGAGTGACAGGAAGTATTTTAAAATTTGAGAGGATTTGAGACATGCATAATGAATTGTTGCATATAGGACCGTTGACGGTATATGGTTATGGATTTATGATTGCCATGGGAGTATTGGCTGCCTGGTTTGTGGCTGAGCAGAGAGCGCGTAAGCTGAAACTTGCATGTGAACATATTTTTTATCTGGTAGTGTGGTGCGCCATTGGTGGATTTGCATCTGCGAAGATTTTGTTCTGGGTCACCAACTGGAGGGAATTTCTGCAGAATCCAAGGCAGATTATAGGATCAGATGGATTTGTGGTATATGGAGGGATCATCGGAGGAATTCTGGTGGGCTGGCTGTACTGCAGGATAAAGAAGTTGAAATTTCTGGAGTATTTTGATCTGATGATGCCATCCATTGCACTGGCACAGGGATTTGGCAGGATTGGATGCTTTCTGGCAGGCTGCTGTTATGGGAAAGAAACTTCAGGGCCTCTGGCGGTTACGTTTACAAATTCAGATTTTGCACCCAACAATGTTGCTCTGATCCCGACACAGATTTATTCCGGTTTTTTGGATTTTGCCCATTTTCTGCTGCTGCTTTATGTGGCAAAGCATAAGAAAGCAGATGGACAGGTGGCTGCCTGCTATCTTATTTTCTACAGTATAGGAAGATTTGTGATCGAATTTTTCAGAGGAGATATTGAAAGAGGAAGCGTAGGAGTATTGTCGACTTCGCAGTTTATCAGTATTTTTACAACTGTGGCTGGAATTATATTATTACTGACTGTTGTGAAGAAACAAAAGCAGGAAGCGAATATCAGTCTGAACAGTAAAGGTTAGAATTGTTATAAAGAGCATATATTGCGCATATCATGTATAAAAAATCTAGAGTGTGTTTGAAAAATGCTTTACGCAAGATGTACGTCACAATTTGCGGGAATGATTTTTCAAACACGCTCCAGGGAGGACAGTAATGTTCGGATCTGACGATTTTGAAGTGCAGATACAGCAGGAAAAACCCCCGGGCATTCATGCTGAGCCGTCAATACCGCCGGCACAGGATGAAGAGTACG
>OFMK01000937.1_pt1 | contig 25457 bp, 20 predicted proteins | sample 1541781 | NCBI WGS metagenome assembly OFMK01 (sample SAMN04209250, study PRJEB22552) | human gut metagenome | biome: gut; material: feces | host: Homo sapiens | place: USA: Oklahoma
TCATCAATCAGGTAAATGGTACACGAATGATAATATTGATCAAATGCTTATGGAACGTCATCTGAATAAAAAAGCCAGAAGAAGTTCTCATAAAAACTATATCAAAGGATCGAAGAAGCGGACAGAGGAAGATGATGAAAGATTCGCCCAGTCTTTTGAAAAAATGGTTTTGATGGCACAGCAGAACGAAGGCAGATGAGGAATGATAGATGCAGAGGAAAGACAGAAGCTATAAAGATTTAAAACAAAAACAGAAGAGTGCAATAGCAGATAAAACATACAAAATGTACTTGAAGTGCTTTATAAAATTGTTGTAAAGCGTGAAAAGGGGTATGAAGAACGTATCCTGAGAGATATTCAGAATGGGATTACTTTAGAAACACTCATGGCAAAAAAACACAAGAAAACGCCGGATGAAAAAGCAGTTCTTATGAAACAGAAGAAGCAGCAGAGGCGGGCAAAACGGAAAAAGGAAGCAAAGGAAAATCCGGCGGCAGAAGAAATTTATCAAGATGACAGATTTTTCTTTATTGCCGGTTATACCTCCGGAGGTGCACCATACGGTGTCACCTGGGAGGAAATGGGGTTGAACCCCTGGGAAGATTTGGAAGAGGATGATTGAGCTGCCAGTGGAATCTTATTCATCTCTTGTTACAGAAACAGGTTTCCTCTTTGCCGGAAGTAAGCCTGAATTGATTTCAGGAGCATCGAGCAGTGCAGTGAAATTCTGCTGAATGATTTTCAGGGTCTTTTGTTTTTTTTGCAAATCTTGTTTTTCACGGATAGTTGCAGCCTGTTCAGATTCAAGATTTTCAACCCGCTTCTGGATTTTTTCAGAGTTTGGGATTTTGGTAACGCCCAGATCCTGAAGCTCTTTTTTTAGCGTATCGTGGAGCTGGTATTCTGCCTGATGCCTGGTGCGGTACGTTTTTGGATTTTTAGCAGATTTGCATTCTTCAATTACTTTACGGCAGAGCCGGTAAGAATCGCAGTGCTTTTGGATAAGTTTTTGTGTACCCAGTTCTGCGCAGATCTCTTCAATACGCTGGTCTGACGCTTTGACAGAATTTTCTACATCGCAAATGTGCTGTTGAAAGTACTCATAATTCAGCAGGTTATTTTCAGAAAGATAGTTGAAGGTGCGGGCAGCTTCTTTTAGATTATTGAGTTTTGCCCATCGCTCAAATCTTTCTCGGTTGCCGGTAGTGACATACGTGGAGATATTGATATAGAGGCGTGCTTCTCTGGACAGATGCTTTGGCGTTTTTGTTTTATAACGTTTTTTCTCCAATCGGACACGTACATTTTCTTCTGTATAATAACTTCCCAGAGATTTCATATAAGTGAAGTTTTTCTGTTCCGGTGCACGGAAGGACAGGTGCTTGCCCTGCCGGACTTCATATCCTGCCAGTTGCATCTTCTGTATAAATTTATCGTAATTAACCGAAGACCAGATTGCCTTATCTACAGTAACACGGAGTTTTGCTTTCCAACTGGTGCCACGGTGATATTCTAGGTTCTCTTTATAGCTTTTGCCTTTTTCTCCAGTTGGCATACTGGTGGTAAGTCCGTTTTCCTGGCAGATGCGATTACTGATTCGGCAGATTTTATGGTAGCTCCGCTTATTGGAAACATACTTGTGATGATCAACAAAACTTGCTGCATTAAAGATGATGTGGTTATGGATGGAGAGAGCTTCCTGACATTGGCGTTTGAACACCTCCGACCGAACGGGCTTTATTTATTTGATGAGCCGGAAGCAGCTCTGTCTCCGCAGCGGCAGTTATCATTGCTAATGGAATTATGTCTGGAAACTTTTATTTATCCCTTGACAGTCTGTAATAACATTTGTTAAAATCATATTTCGGTTAAATACATAATCTATCATAATAGTTGATAACGCAGCGAAAAGCGTGGAATTTAGGCTGATTCTACGCTTTTTTTAATACAAAGAATATTTTTGTTTTTTAGTAAAGTAGGAGGAATAACATTGACTTTTTATCAAGAACTTCAATTAAATCAAGCAGGCTCTAAGAAGCTGATAAGAGAAAGCAAATCTACAAAAGAAAAATGGTATCATGAGGGAGTGCTTTTGTTTAAGATTCTGCTGACAGTAGCATTTTGCTTTCTATTTGTGACAGCAGTTTCTATGATTTTCGGTAACGAAAATAGTGTTGTAGGTGTGGCGATTCTTTTAGCTTTGTTAGCTTTTCGAAAGGTGAATCTTGGATATGATGTCAAGCAGAGTAGTTATGTAATGTTCGGGATGTTCCTTGTGTTAATGATTGGGCCACATTTTGCCAATCGAGCGGGAATGTACGGCGGAACTTTGGTAAATTTTTTATGTATGCTTGTAATGACTGTATTCGGATGTTATGAAGTGCGCTTTTTTAACCATTCCACATTTTTACTTTCTTATCTTTTATTATATGGAAATGACGTGACAGGTGATCTATACATAAAGAGAGTAATCGCGTTGGCAATCGGCGGTCTTTGGATCGCACTTTGTCTTTATCGCAATCATAGACATATTAATCACACTGACAGATTAAAAGATGTTATTTCGGCAGTCAGTGTAAATGCGTCAGAGACAAGATGGCATATAAAAGTTTCTTTAGGTGTAAGCCTTGCTATGTTTTTAGGCCAACTCATCGGACTCCCGAGGGTTATGTGGATTGGAATTGCAGCCATGTCTGTCATCCATCCGAGTGATGCTGTAAGAAAGAAAAGCCACATGTTTTTCAGATTTATCGGAAATGTATTGGGGTGTGTAGGATTCTTTATTCTTATAAAAATATTGCCGGAAAGTATGTATGGGATGATAGGAATCATCGGTGGAATTTGTGTTGGTTTTTCTGCCACATACGGATGGCAGACAATTTTTAATTCCTTTGGTGCGCTTGGGCTTGCCATGGGGATATATGGAATGAACACAGCAATGCTGCTTCGAATTGTGAACAACGGATTTGCAGTAGCATTTGTATTTTTATATGTACCGATATTTGACAAAGTAATGGAAATATTTACCAGGCAGAAGGTTTCCAAAGAATTACTTTCGTAAATTTTTTTCGTAAAGTGCTCATATAAATTTATATTTCTGCCGCTTTTTTGCATGAGATATGTTATAATTACAAAAATGACTGATGGACAGTTATGAGATGTACAAATATATTATTTGATGCAAAGGAGTATTTGCCTGATGTATGATGTGGTAATTATTGGAGGCGGAGTGACCGGAACAGCAGTGGCACGTGAACTTTCCCGTTATGAGATAAAGATATGTGTTGTGGAGCGGGAAGAAGACGTATGCTGTGGAACGTCGAAAGCAAACAGCGGGATTGTACATGCCGGATATGATGCGGAGATTGGATCGCTTAAAGCAAAGCTAAATGTAAGGGGAAATGAGATAATGGGGAGTCTGTCAGAAGAACTGGATTTCCCGTTTCAAAGGTGTGGTTCTCTTGTTATTTGCCGCGAGGATGACGATTTTTCTAAGCTTCAAGAGCTTTATGAACGAGGGGTGAAAAACGGAGTCAAAGATCTCAAGATTTTGAATAAGCAGGAAGTATTAGAGTTGGAACCAAATATTACAGATGACGTGTCTGCTGCATTGTACGCGCCCACAGCAGGAATTGTCTGTCCGTTTGGCTTAAATCTTGCTTTGGCGGAGAATGCTTATGAAAATGGCGTGGAATTTCGATTTGATACGGAAGTGAAAATGATTCAAAAGACAGAAGCTGGCTATACACTTGAGACGAATCAAGGAGTTTTATATGCTCGTTGTGTCGTAAATGCAGCTGGTGTCTATGCAGATCAATTTCACAATATGGTAAGTGAGAAAAAGATTCATATCACTCCGAGAAGAGGCGACTATTGTCTCTTGGATAAGACAACAGGAAATCATGTGGGGCGGACGATTTTTGCGCTGCCAAGCAGATTGGGAAAAGGAATTTTAGTGACGCCAACCGTTCACGGCAATCTTTTGCTTGGACCGACTGCTATCGATACCAAGGATAAAGAAGGATGTAATACAACGCAGGCAGGCTTAGAGGAAGTGCTTAGAAAAGCGGAGCTAAATGTGAAAAATCTGCCGCTTAGACAGGTGATTACTTCTTTTGCAGGACTTCGTGCTCATGAGGATAGCGGTGATTTCATTATTGGGGAAGTAGAAGATGCCGAAGGTTTTATTGATTGTGCAGGCATTGAATCTCCGGGGCTTACCAGTTGTCCGGCGATTGGGGAAATGGTGGCGAAGATTTTAAAGGAAAAGATGGGACTTGAGGAGAAGTCTGACTTTGTTTCCAGAAGAAAAGGGATTCTTGATCCGAAGACGCTCTCTATGGAAGAGAGAAATGATTTGATCAAGGAACATCCGGCGTATGGAAATATAATCTGCCGCTGTGAAATGATCTCAGAAGGGGAAATTATAGATGCGATCAAGCGCCCGCTGGGAGCAAAATCATTAGATGGTATAAAAAGAAGAACAAGAGCGGGAATGGGGCGTTGTCAATCAGGTTTTTGTTCACCGAAAACAATGGAAATTCTTGCAAGAGAACGCGGAATCAATATAGAAGAGATTACAAAATCAGGCGGAAGATCCCAGATTATTGTAGGAAAAAATAAGGATCAGTTGTAGGGAGGATGCCAGATATGAAAGTATATGATATTGTAATTGTAGGAGGCGGTCCGGCAGGGATGGCTGCAGCAGTGGCAGCAAAGAAGCAGGGAATCGATCGTATTTTGATTCTCGAAAGAGACCATGAGCTTGGCGGTATTTTGAATCAGTGCATCCATAATGGTTTTGGCCTTCACACATTTCAAGAAGAATTGACTGGTCCTGAATATGCAGACCGGTTTATCGGACAGGTAAAGTCATATAATATCGAATATAAATTAAATACAATGGTGATGGATGTAAGTCGTGATAAAAGAGTGACCGCCATGAATCGGGAAGAGGGAATGTTTGAGATTCAAGCCAAGGCAATCATTTTTGCAATGGGATGCAGAGAACGATCCAGAGGGGCATTAAATATTCCGGGATATCGTCCGGCAGGAATTTATTCAGCAGGAACAGCACAAAGGCTGGTAAATATGGAAGGATTTCTTCCGGGGCGGGAGGTTGTAATTCTTGGTTCTGGTGATATCGGACTGATTATGGCAAGGCGTATGACGCTGGAAGGTGCGAAAGTGAAAGTCGTGGCAGAGCTTATGCCATATTCCGGAGGGTTAAAGAGAAATATTGTTCAATGTCTTGATGATTATGGAATCCCGTTGAAGTTAAGCCATACCGTGATTGATATTAAAGGGAAAGAACGGGTAGAAGGAGTTACGTTAGCTGAAGTAGACGAGAACAGAAGACCGATCGAAGGTACGGAAGAATTTTATTCCTGTGATACTTTGTTGCTTTCCGTAGGCTTGATTCCGGAAAATGAGATTTCCGGCAGTATGGGAGTAGAACTCAATCCGATTACGTCGGGGCCGAAGGTCAATGAGAGACTGGAAACAAGTATAGAAGGTGTATTTGCCTGTGGGAATGTATTGCATGTACATGATCTCGTAGACTTTGTGTCAGAAGAAGCGGCGGCAGCGGGCAAGAATGCGGCAATGTATGTACAAGAAGGAGAAAGCGCAAGCGAACAGGGGAGAAAGATTAAACTGCGCCCATTGGAGGGTGTCCGATATACGGTGCCGGAGACAATTAATCCAATGCGGATAGATGAGAAACTGACAGTTCGCTTTCGTGTGGGAAATGTCTACCAGAATTGTTATATCAGTGTATATTTTGATGAGGAAAGAGTGCTTCATAGAAAGAGACAGATTGTTGCTCCCGGTGAGATGGAAGAAATCAAACTGAGCAAAGAAGAGCTTCTTAAATATCCGAATCTTGACACAATAACGATAAAGATTGAGGAGGCATAGAATATGGAGATCAAAAAACTGACTTGTATTAACTGTCCGGTGGGATGTTCCCTGAAGGTTGAGTTAGACGGAGAGAACGTGATTTGCGTAAGTGGGAATACATGCAGGCGCGGCGAAATCTATGCACGAAAAGAAGTGACGAATCCAACAAGAATTGTAACGTCAACCGTGAAGGTTGTAAACGGAACTTCCGGCACAGTGTCGGTGAAAACAAAAGAAGATATTCCGAAAGAGAAGATATTTGCATGTGTACAGGCATTAAGAGGAATAGAGGTTCAGGCGCCGGTACACATTGGGGATGTGATCTTGGAAAATGTGGCAGGTACGGGAGTGGATATTGTCGCAACAAGGAATGTATAGAAAGGATGTCATTAAGTTATGCAGGAAATAAAATGTCCCAATTGCGGAACTGTTTTTCAGGTAGACGAATCGGAATATGCACAGATTCTGCGACAGGTGCGGGATGATGAATTTAAAAAAGAATTAGAATACCGTGCCAAAGACTTGGCGGAGAAAAAAGAAACGGATTTGAAACTTGTCCGTATGGAACAGGAGAAAAAACTGGGAGAAATCATAACATCCAAGGATTCAGAATTAGCAAAAAAAGATCGGATGATCGAGCAGCTTAAAATGCAGATTGCCGGAGAGAAGACAGAGAGGGAATTGGCTGTTTCAAAAGCTGTTCAGCAAAAAGAAAAAGAGCTGTCTGAGAAGCAGACGGAGATTACCAAGTTAAAAGGTCAGATTTCTAATACAGAGGCGCAGAGTAAACTAAAAGAGCAGTCTTTGAAGACCCAGTATGAAGACCGGCTGAAATTAAAGGATGAACAGATTGAATATTACAAAGACTTCAAAGCGCGCCAGTCTACCAAAATGGTTGGTGAGAGCTTAGAACAGCATTGTATGAATCAGTTTAACTCCATTCGGATGACGGCATTTCCTAATGCTTATTTTGAAAAAGATAACGATGTAAGAAGTGGAAGTAAGGGAGACTTTATTTTCAGAGAAGCAGGAGCAGACGGAACAGAGTTTATTTCAATTATGTTTGAAATGAAAAACGAGATGGATGAGACTGCTACGAAACACAAAAACGAAGATTTTTTCAAAGAGCTGGACAAAGACAGACGGCAGAAAAATTGTGAATATGCAGTTCTGGTATCACTTCTTGAAATCGACAACGAATTATATAATAATGGAATTGTAGATGTGTCTTATAAATATGAGAAGATGTATGTGATCCGTCCGCAATTTTTCATTCCGATGATTACCTTGCTTAGAAATGCAGCGCTTAATTCATTGCAATATAAGCAGGAACTTCAGGTGGTGAAAAATCAGCAGATCGATATCCTTCATTTTGAAGAGAATATGAATGCATTCAAAGAAGGTTTTGCAAGAAATTATCGGATTGCAAGCGATCGTTTTAAGACGGCGATTGATGAGATTGATAAGACGATTACGCATTTACAAAAGACGAAAGATGCGCTTCTTTCCTCGGAGAATAATCTTCGTCTGGCAAATAATAAAGCGGATGATCTAAGTATCAAGAAGCTGACGAAAAATGCGCCTGCAGTGCGGGAGATGTTTGAGGAACTGGACGATCGGCGAGTGTAGATAGGAATAAAGAGTGTGAGCAAGGAGATACATTTATGAAGCGTAACATTCGATTAGAAGATATTTCAGATGGAAAATTATATACTGCAAATGATCTTGTGAAGGCAGATTGTCATGATTGTGAAGGTTGTTCAGCCTGCTGCAGTGGGATGGCGTCTATTGTTTTGGACCCTTTGGATGTCTGGCTGTTGTGCACAGGACTTGGAAAAGCTTTCGAAGGATTAATGGAAGAGCATATAGAATTACAGGTGGTGGACGGTGTGATTCTTCCGCGGTTAAAAATGTCGGAGGATTCAGAGTCTTGTTCATTTCTTGATGAAAACGGAAGATGCTCGATTCATCCATTCAGACCGGGAATTTGCAGACTATTTCCACTTGGACGCTATTATGAGGAAGCTGGATTCCGCTTTTTTCTGCAAGTAAATGAATGCAAGAAGAAAGATCAAAGTAAGATTAAAGTGAAAAAGTGGCTTGGAATTCCGAAACTTAAATCTTACGAGAAGTATATTTGGGACTGGCATCAATTCTTGAAGACTTGCGAGGAGGCGATGAAGACGTTGGATGATGAGAATCAGAGAATTTTTCAGCTCTATATCTTGCGGACGTTTTATCAGACGCCTTATAGGGCAGGTGAAAAAGCGGTTTGTGAGACGTCGCTTCAATACGAAGAATTTTATCAGGAATTTTATGACAGGATGAGAGATTTGAAAGAGCGGTTAGGACTTTAACTTAACGTGTAGTATAGAGGGGAACTTATGGACAGAGAGTATAGCTATATCACCCTTGGCATTCTCGCCCACGTGGATGCAGGGAAGACAACTTTATCAGAGAGTATGATGTATTTGACCGGACAGATCAGAACATTGGGGCGGGTAGATCATAAAGATGCGTTTCTTGATACACATGAATTGGAGAGAGACCGGGGGATCACCATATTTTCTAAACAGGCGGTTTTTAATCTTGGAGATAAAAAAGTAACTCTTCTGGACACGCCGGGGCACGTAGACTTTTCAGCAGAAATGGAGCGTACATTGCAAGTTCTTGATTATGCGGTTCTTGTGATAAGCGGAGCAGACGGCGTGCAAGGACATACGAGAACTTTGTGGAGGCTGTTAGAGCAGTACAAAATACCTGTATTTTTATTTGTAAATAAGATGGATCAAGAAGGAACGAATCGCGAACAGTTGCTAAGTGAGTTAAAAAAGTCGCTGAGTGAAGGAATTACAGCTTTTGATATAGCGCATGACGAAGAGAAGCGAGAGGAATTTTATGAAAATATAGCGGTTTGTGATGAGAAAGCTTTGGAAACTTATTTGGAAGTCGGCGAGCTTCCGGAAAAAGACGTGAAAAGATTGATTAAAGAGCGGAGAGTATATCCGTGTTATTTCGGTTCTGCGTTGAAAGTGGAAGGAGTTAAGGAGCTGTTAAATGATATCGAAAAGTATACTGTAAGCAGTCAGATGGGACAAGCGTTTGGGGCGAAGGTATTTAAGATTTCCAGAGATCGTCAGAGGAATCGTCTGACCCATCTTAAGATTACAGGCGGAAGACTGCGCGTGAAGGATCAGCTTGCCGGCGGAGAACAATCCGAAGAGCCATGGGAAGAGAAGGTGAATCAGATTCGTATTTACTCCGGTGAGAAATATGAGATGGTACAGGAGGCTGCTGCAGGGATGATCTGTGCAGTGACCGGACTGACAAAGACATATCCGGGAGAGGGACTTGGAAAAGAACAAAGGTCAGAACCGCCTCATTTGTCACCGGTACTTAATTACCGTGTTATCTTTCCGGAGCATGTAAATATTCCTGCTATGCTTCAGAATTTTCGTATTCTGGAAGAGGAAGACCCGATGCTTCGTGTTGTATGGAATGAAGAGCTGGAGGAAATCCACGTACAGCTTATGGGAGAGGTACAGACCGAAGTGTTGCGCAGTCTGATAGAAGAGCGCTTTGGTGTGAAGGTATCGTTTGACAGTGGAAATATTGTATATAAGGAAACAATCAAAAATACAGTAGAAGGTGTGGGACATTATGAACCGCTTCGTCATTATGCAGAGGTACATTTGATCATGGAGCCGGCAGCGTCCGGCAGTGGACTGGTATTTGACAGTATATGCAGTGAAGATGTGCTGGATCGAAACTGGCAGAGACTGATTCTTACACATCTGTCAGAAAAAGCTCACCGAGGAGTACTTATGGGAGCGGAGATTACGGATATGAAGATTACGCTGGCAGCAGGTCGCGCGCATTTGAAACATACCGAGGGCGGAGATTTCCGTCAGTCCACTTACCGGGCAGTCCGGCAGGGCTTGATGCAGGCAGAATCTGTGCTGCTGGAGCCATATTATGACTTTCGCCTGACGGTTCCGGCAGAAATGGTGGGGCGTGCACTTACAGATATTCAGCGCATGTATGGACAATTTTCACCACCGGAGACCGAAGGCGAGATGAGTATTGTTGTAGGAAGTGCACCGGTATCCGAGATGAGAGATTATCCGAAAGAGGTTAGGAACTATACTAGAGGTCAGGGGAATTTAAGTCTTGTATTTCAAGGGTATGCACCATGCCATAATACCGAAGCAGTCTTAGAAGAAGCGGGCTATGATCCGCAGAGTGATACAGAGAATCCGACAGGATCTGTATTTTGTTCCCATGGAGCAGGATTCTATGTTCCGTGGAATGAAGTGCCGGATTATATGCATATAGAAAGTCAGCTCAGAAAACGGGAATTGCAGGACGGAGAAAAGAAACCGGACCGTTCATACAGTGGCAATAACGGCGCATTAAAAAGCATCGAACTTTCCAGACAAGAAGAACAAGAGTTGGAAGAGATTTTTATCAGAACTTATGGCAAGATAGAGCGAAAGAATGCGCCGGGCCCACGAAGAGTTATTTCCGAAAAAGAGAAAAAAGAACAAAAGCGTGAAGAAATTCCGGAATATTTGCTTGTAGATGGCTACAATGTGATTTTTGCATGGGAAGATTTGAAAGAACTTGCCAAAGAAAATATAGAAGCGGCAAGAAATAAGCTTATGGATATTATGTGCAACTATCAAGGGTATAAGAAATGTACGCTGATTCTAGTGTTTGATGCTTATAAGGTGGAAGGCTCATGGCTGGAAATACAAAAGTATCATAATATTCATGTCGTATATACGAAAGAAGCAGAAACAGCAGACCAGTATATTGAAAAAGTTGTTCATGTGATCGGAAGAAAATACCATGTGACAGTTGCAACCTCCGACGGAGTGGAGCAGGTGATTACAGTTGGTCAGGGGGCAAGCCTTATTTCGGCAAGAGAGCTGGAAGAAGAAGTAGAGATTATGAAGAGGGAACTTCGGGAACAGTATTTAAACCGTCATAGGGGAGGCAAGAATTATCTCTTCGATCATATGGAAGAAGGACTTGCAGAGCAGATGGAACGGATTCGTCTGGGAGAAGAAAAGGATTTTGCATCAGAAGATAGTTAGCTAAATCAGAAGAAAGTTAAGAAAAAGGATTATCACACATCGAAAATGGTGATAATCCTTTTGAATTTTGTAAAAGATTTTTAGTACATTCCGCGGCGTGAACGTGCTACTTTGTTGAGGGTATCCTGCATCAGGCAGTAGTTGATAATGCCAAAGCCAAGAATACCGATTACAAGGAACAGAATGTTAGAATTACCTGCTCCGCCGTTGATGCGGTCACAGCGCTCGCCCATTTTGTACATCCAATATAATCCGTAGATGCCGCAAGTAACAAAAGAAAGAAGAAGAACCATTCCACCGGAAGTTGCCTGAGGTTCTCCGGCCAGTGGATTGATCTCATCATTTAGTACGATCATCCAGTAGATGCCGTAGATTCCGCAAGTGATGATTGTAAATAAAATACAAAGCGGAATACTTCTTTCTGTAGCACCGCGATAGGAATTCATATTCGGTGTGTTGTTCATATATGGATTGCCATTCATATTCGGGTTACCGTTCATGTTCGGATTGCCGTTTGTATTTGCGTTACCATAAGCAGTATTATATGGATTACCGTTCATATTCGGGTTGCTGTTTGTATTCTGACTGTCAGAATTCGGTCCGGCTGTATTTTGTGAAAACATATTACCGCATTCTGGACACGCATTTGCATGGTCGTCACAAGGGGCGCCGCATTTGCTGCAAAATTTCATATTATATTCCTCCTCAAGTTATTGTTGTTTTCATAGAGTAAATCGGTTACTATAATACTGTAGCATAAATAGATAGAAAATACAATTTCTATCTCGATCAAAATTTTAATCTTTATGGGGTAACGTATGTCTTTAGATGATTATAGCAAAGCTTATAAACTGGGGAAAAAAGAATATCAATACCGAATGATGCACGGTATGAATCCGATGTTGGAGGTGTTGGATGATATCCTTCCGACAAGAGGATCATTTTCGGAAATACCGCTTGGATTAGTTCAGATACCGATCGATCAGATTGTTGGAACAAAGACCGAGGGGAGAAGCAATGCGTTTGCGGCGAATTTCATGCCGATTTTGCGTGAGACTACGGAATTTGCAAGAAAATGGGCACAGCTTAGTACCAGCCATTTGAATGAAGGAATCCGAGAGCCGGTCAAAGCTTATGAATACATGAATAAGTTCTATATTTTGGAGGGGAATAAGCGCGTCAGCGTAATGAAATATTTCGATGCTGTGTCGATTCCGGGGACAGTGATCCGTATTATACCGAAGCGCACGGAGGAGAAAGAAAATAAAATTTATTTTGAATTTCTCGACTTCTATGAATGCAGTAAGGTCAATTATATCTGGTTTTCAGAAGTGGGAAACTTCCCGAAGCTTCAAAAAGCAGTTGGAAAGAAGCCGGATGAAATGTGGAGTGAAGATGACAGACTGCTTTTTAGTTCTACATATACAAGATTTTCCATTGAATTTAAGCAGCAAGGCGGAGAAGAGATCAAGATTACTCCGGGAGATGCTTTTTTGGCATTTATCATGCTATATGGATATGACACAGTCTGCGAAATGACGACAAGGGAATTAAAGAACCTTATTACAAAGAATCGTGAAGATTTCAAATTGTTGGAGCAGGAAGAGAGTATTGATTTAAAGCTGAATCCGAATCAGGAGAAAGCATCTTTCTTAAAGTTGATTTTGCCGTCCAGCATGACAGAACTTAAGATTGCATTTGTTTATGAAAAGACTGCGGGGATCTCTGCGTGGACATATAGTCACGAGCTTGGCAGGCTTCATTTGGAACAGGTGTTTAAGGGACAGGTACAGACGATTTATTATGATAATGTGACAAATGAGACTATTGATGAGGTGCTTCAGGATGCGATTGAGAAGCAGTGTAATATGATCATAACAACAACACCGGCTTTTGTGCAGGCAAGCGTGAAAGCTGCAATTGCATATCCGCAGATTCGTATTTTGAATTGCTCTTTGAATACGTCACATCGTTATATCCGTACTTATTATGCAAGGATGTATGAGGCAAAATTTGTAATGGGTGCAGTTGCAGGCGCTATGACAGAAAATGACAAGATTTCTTATCTTGCTGATATTCCGCTTTATGGAACGATTGCGGATATCAATGCTTTTGCACGGGGAGTTTCTTTGGTAAACCCAAGAGCCAAGATTTATCTGGACTGGACGTCCAAAAAAGATCAGGATGTCTATGAAAATATCCGTAAGATTGGTGCGGGATGCATCTCCGGAAAGGATATGGTAATTCCTGAGGAGGCTTCCAGAGCGTTTGGGCTGTATAGCATGAACGGAGAAGAAACGAGGAATCTTGCAATGCCATTATGGCACTGGGGAAGATTCTATGAGCGTTTAATTCGCACGATCATGAATGGAACATGGAAGTATGATGACGATTCTATAGAGAAGAAGGCGATCAATTATTGGTGGGGAATGTCTGCGGGAGTTGTTGATGTGGTATGCTCTAAGAGTCTGCCGGAAGGAACAAAACAGCTGATCCGAATGTTAAAGAAGTCTGTCTCCAGAGAAGAGATCCATCCATTTTCCGGAGTGCTGTATTCGCAGACAGATGTGGTTCAAAGTGACCCAGACAGAACCTTAAGTCCGGAAGAAATTGCGACAATGGATTGGCTTGGGGATAATGTGATAGGGGAGATACCGGCCAGTGATGAACTTCTGGAGGCTGTGCGCCCCACGGTTCTTCAACAGGGAATTGAGAATAAGAAAGGTTAAATGATATGAAGATATTGGTACTTGCGGATAAAGAATCTCCTTATTTGTGGGATTATTTTGAAAAAAGCAAGTTTGAAGGAATTGATCTTATCATTTCCTGTGGAGATCTGGCAGCAGATTATTTATCATTTTTGACTACGCTGACATCTATTCCGGTGTTATATGTGTGTGGAAATCATGATGATAAATACGAGCAGAAGCCACCGGAGGGATGTGTTTGCATTGATGATAAGATATACGTATATAAAGGGATTCGCATCCTTGGACTTGGAGGTTCCATGCGCTATAAAAAGGGCTGCTATCAGTATACAGAAGGACAGATGGCAAGGAGAGTCCGAAAACTCTGGTTTCAGCTCTTAAGAAGGAGAGGGTTTGATATTCTTGTCACCCACGCTCCGGCGTATGAGTTAAATGATGGAAGAGATCTTCCGCATCAGGGATTTCAAGTGTTTAGAAAATTAATGGAGAGATATCATCCAAGGTTCTTCCTGCACGGGCACGTACATTTGTCCTATGGAAGAGATTATAAGAGATATGATAAGTATGAAGAGACACATGTGATCAATGCCTATGAACGTTGTGTGTTTGAATATGAAGATGAAAATGTAAGAGAGCATATATCATAGAAGAAGCGATATAAAGATAACGGGACATAGCCTTGGCGACTATGTCCCGTTTGTTGTGATTGTGTTTATTCTTTGTCTTTAATCAGGCTGTGTAATTCTTGAAGTGACTGTACATCACCAAGACCGTGTTTCTTAACGTTGTGAATTCCTTTTGCAGTTGCTTTTGCAGCGGCAATGGTAGTCATATAAGGAATCTTAGCCTTGATTGCTGATTTACGCAGGTAGCTGTCATCGTGGATGCTGTCTTTTCCAACCGGTGAGTTGATGATAAGATCAATCTTACCGTTAGTAATAAGATCCAGAATGTTTGGACGACCTTCCTGAAGTTTATTCACTCTCTCAGCCGGAATACCAGCTTCGTTGATAAGCTTGCAGGTTGTCTCTGTCGCAACGATCTTGAAGCCATTTTCAGCAAACTGGCGGGCAACTTCTACAACTTCTGCTTTGTCCTTGCGGTTTACGGAGATCAGTACAGTTCCGCTAAGCGGCAGTCTGGACTGTGTTGCTTCCTGTGCTTTGTAGAAAGCTTTTCCGTAGTAAGGAGATAATCCAAGAACTTCTCCTGTAGAACGCATTTCCGGTCCGAGGATCGGGTCAACTTCCTGGAACATATTGAACGGGAAGACCGCTTCTTTTACGCCGAAGTAAGGAATTTCCTGTTCTTTTAAGTTCGGTACCGGAGATGGACGTCCGGTGATCTCGGAAGTAATAATGTCAGTAGCTAATGGTACCATGCGGATGTTACATACTTTAGATACCAATGGAACAGTACGGGATGCACGTGGATTTGCTTCCAGTACATATACTTTTCCGTTTTCAATTGCATACTGCATGTTCATAAGACCTCTGACATGCATTTCTTCTGCAATTTTTCTTGTATATTCCTTGATTGTTTGTACATTTTCTTCGGAAATGTGCGCAGAAGGAATGATACATGCTGAGTCACCGGAATGCACGCCGGCAAGCTCGATATGCTCCATAACGGCAGGAACAAATGCGTGTGTTCCGTCACTGATAGCGTCTGCTTCACACTCTAATGCGTGATTTAAGAAACGGTCGATGAGGATCGGTCTATCCGGAGTTACACCGACAGCAGCCTTCATATAGTTAGACAGGCTTTCATCGTCGTATACAACTTCCATTCCACGTCCGCCAAGTACGTAAGAAGGACGTACCATAACAGGATAGCCGATTTTTGTAGCGATAGCTAAAGCCTCTTCTACTGTAGTAGCCATTCCTGACTCTGGCATTGGAATCTCTAACTTATCCATCATTTCACGGAAGAGGTCACGGTCTTCTGCAAGGTCAATGATGGATGGGGAAGTTCCGAGAATCTTCACACCGTTTTTCTCAAGATCAGCAGCAAGGTTCAGAGGAGTCTGCCCGCCGAACTGTGCGATAACGCCAACCGGTTTTTCTTTCTTGTAAATGCTTAATACATCTTCCAGTGTTAATGGCTCAAAGTAAAGCTTATCGGAAGTATCGTAGTCTGTAGATACTGTTTCCGGGTTACAGTTTACGATGATTGTCTCAAAGCCAAGCTTCTTAAGAGCTAAAGAAGCATGTACACAGCAGTAGTCAAATTCAATACCCTGTCCGATACGGTTTGGACCGCCACCGAGGATCATGATCTTCGGTTTGTCATTTGATACAGGATTCTTATCTTCTGCGTTGTAAGTTGAGTAGTAGTATGCGCTGTTTTCGGTTCCGCTTACGTGAACACCTTCCCATGCTTCCTCAACGCCGAGTTCGATTCTGTGGTTTCTGATTTCATCCTCAGATACCTCTAAAATCTGGCTTAAGTATTTATCAGAGAATCCGTCTTTCTTTGCGGTAATCAGTTTATCATCAGATGGAAGTGAACCTTTGTTAGCAATCAGAGCTTCTTCTTCCTCTACTAATTCTTTCATCTGCTCAATAAACCATGTCTTCACTTTTGTGATTTCGTTAATCTCTTCTACAGTTGCACCTTTTCTCAGTGCTTCGTACATGATGAAGTGGCGTTCACTGGATGGAGTGATGAGCATTTTCAGGAGCTCTTCTTTTGACTTTGTATCAAAATCTTTTGCGTGTCCCAGTCCGTAACGACCTGTCTCGAGACTTCGGATTGCTTTCTGGAAAGCTTCCTTATAAGTCTTACCGATACTCATAACTTCACCGACTGCACGCATCTGAGTGCCGAGTTTATCTTCCACGCCTTTGAATTTCTCAAATGCCCAACGAGCAAATTTGATTACAACGTAATCACCATTTGGAACATATTTATCAAGAGTTCCGTATTTTCCGCAAGGAATGTCCTTCAGAGTAAGGCCTGCTGCAAGCATTGCAGATACTAAAGCGATCGGGAAACCGGTTGCTTTAGAAGCAAGTGCGGAAGAACGGGAAGTTCTTGGGTTGATCTCGATGATGATATCTCTGTCTGTCTTAGGATCGTGTGCCCACTGTACGTTACAACCACCGATTACTTTAACAGAATCTACGACTTTGTGGGATTTCTCCTGTAAACGCTTTTGAACTTCTTCTGAAATCGTAAGCATTGGAGCAGAGCAGAAGGAATCACCGGTGTGAACGCCAAGGGGATCGATATTTTCGATGAAGCAGACAGTGATCATATTACCTTCTTCATCACGGACAACTTCAAGCTCAAGCTCCTCCCATCCAAGGATAGATTCTTCAACAAGAACCTGTCCTACTAAAGAAGCCTGAAGTCCTCTTGCCATAACCGTTTTTAATTCTTCTTTATTATATACGAGTCCGCCGCCGGCGCCGCCCATTGTGTAAGCAGGACGAAGTACAACCGGATAACCAAGTTCATCTGCAATTGCAAGACCTTCCTCTACAGAATATGCAACCTGACTTCTTGCCATATCGATGCCAAGAGCATCCATAGATTTCTTGAATTCAATACGATCCTCACCACGCTCAATAGCGTCAACCTGTACACCGATAACTTTTACATTATATTTATCAAGAATACCTGCCTGTGCAAGCTCTGAACAAAGATTGAGACCAGATTGTCCTCCAAGGTTTGGAAGAAGCGCATCCGGACGCTCTTTAGCAATAATCTGTTCCAGTCTCTCCACATTCAGAGGTTCGATATAAGTAACATCAGCAGTTTCTGGATCAGTCATAATAGTAGCTGGGTTAGAATTTACCAGCACGATTTCATAACCAAGTTTACGCAGGGCTTTACATGCCTGAGTTCCAGAGTAATCAAATTCGCAGGCCTGTCCAATGATGATCGGGCCAGAACCGATAATTAGTACTTTGTGAATATCTGTTCTTTTTGACATATGTATCCTCCTAATCTAAATTGAAAAACTCTTTACCCTCTATTATATAGGAAATTCGTTAAAAAAGAAAACGAAAAATGAAAAAATTATGCAGAACTATAACGAAAATAGAAAGAAAATATATAATAATAAGATGGATAGATACGAAAAAATCAGATATATTCTGAAAAATAAAAAATATTATATGAATATTACGAACCTTTTTGAGAATTACTTTAGGAAAATACATGAGAAAAATGCTATACTATTAACACAGAAAAGAAATTATGGACAGAATAGTAAGAGGACAGGAGGAAAGAGAAGATGGCAAAGATTTATAAAGGTGCTCTGGAATTGGTTGGAAACACTCCGCTTATGGAAGTGGTAAATGTGGAAAGAGAACTAGGACTAAAAGCGAGAGTGCTTGTGAAATTAGAATATTTAAATCCAACGGGAAGCGTAAAAGACCGTGCGGCAAAATCCATGATTGAAGATGCAGAAGAAAGAGGAATTTTGAAAGAAGGGGCGGTTATCATTGAACCTACTTCCGGAAATACGGGAATTGGTCTTGCATCAATTGCGGCAGTAAAAGGATACCGGATGATTTTGACGATGCCGGATACAATGAGCGTAGAGAGGAGAAATATTTTAAAAGCTTACGGGGCGGAGATTGTGCTGACTGAGGGCTCAAAAGGAATGAGCGGAGCCATTGAGAAGGCGGAGGAACTTGCAAAAGAAATTCCCAATAGCTTTATTCCGGGACAATTTGATAATAAAGCAAATGCAAAAGCACATTTCCTGACAACAGGGCCGGAGATTTGGGGAGATACAGAAGGCGAAGTAGATATCTTCATTGCGGGAGTAGGAACAGGCGGAACACTTACGGGAACCGGAGAATATTTAAAATTGAAGAAGCCTGAGGTTCGCGTGGTAGCATTGGAACCGGCAGATTCTCCGGTTCTGTCCGGAGGAGAGGCAGGACCGCATAAATTGCAGGGAATTGGAGCGAACTTTGTACCGGCAGTGTTGAATACGGAAGTTTATGATGAGATTTTCCGTGCAGAAAGTAAAGATGCGTTCCATGCAGCTAAGCTTTTGGCGAAAAAAGAAGGAATTTTGGTAGGAATATCTGCGGGCGCAGCATTCCATGCAGCCATAACCTATGCACAAAAAGAAGAAAACAAAGGGAAAACGATCGTTGTTTTGCTTCCGGATAGTGCAGACCGCTATTATTCTACGCCATTATTTGGAGATTAGAATTGTCAAAATGCGCTGGTTGTGATAAAGTGATATTTGGTAATATATTTCATTTTAATACAAGGGGATAGAAAATATGGAAAGAAGAGTAGGTACCATATCAAGAGGAATTCGTTGTCCGATTATCCGTGAAGGAGATAATCTGGCAGATATTATTGTAGAGAACGTGCTGGAAGCAGCAAAGAGTGAAGGTTTTGAGCTTCGTGACCGCGACGTAATCGCAGCGACAGAATCTATTGTTGCGAGAGCGCAGGGAAACTATGCATCTGTTGACGCCATTGCCCAAGATGTAAAAGAAAAATTAGGCGGAGAGACGATCGGTGTCATTTTTCCGATTCTTTCCAGAAACCGTTTTTCTATTTGTCTGAAAGGAATTGCGAAAGGTGCAAAGAAAGTAATTCTTATGCTCAGCTATCCAAGTGATGAAGTGGGAAATGAATTAGTATCTTTAGATCAGCTTGATGAAGCCGGAATCAATCCATACAGTGATGTGTTGGATGAAAAGAGATACCGCGAATTATTCGGTGAAAATCTTCACCCATTTACCGGAGTGGATTATGTGAAATATTATAGTGAAGTAATCCGTGAGGCAGGCGCTGACGTGGAAGTGATTTTTGCAAATCAGCCGCAGGAAATTTTAAAGTATACAAAGAATGTGCTTGCATGTGATATCCATTCAAGAGCAAGAACGAAACGCATTCTGAAAGCACATGGTGCAGAACGTGTATATGGAATGGATGATATTCTTACAAGTCCGGTGGACGGAAGCGGATGTAATGAGCGCTTTGGACTTCTTGGTTCTAATAAGTCTACAGAAGAAAGTGTGAAGCTGTTCCCGCGTGAATGCACAGACCTTGTATTGGACGTGCAGAAACAGATTCTTGATAAAACGGGAAAACACGTAGAAGTTATGGTATACGGTGACGGCGCTTTCAAAGATCCTGTTGGAAAGATCTGGGAACTTGCAGATCCGTGTGTATCTGTTGCAAATACGGAAGGACTTGAAGGAACTCCGAACGAGTTGAAATTAAAATATCTTGCAGATAATGATTTTAAAGATCTGTCAGGTGAAGCGTTAAAAGAAGCGATTTCTAAGAAAATCAAAGAAAAAGATGATAATTTGGTCGGCAACATGGTTTCTCAGGGAACAACACCGAGACGTCTTACAGATTTAATCGGTTCTCTGTGCGATCTGACCAGCGGTTCTGGTGACAAAGGAACACCGGTCATCTTGATTCAGGGATATTTTGATAATATGACAGATAATTAAAATGGAAGGAGAGCAAGAGATATATGAAACAGGATATGATTGTAATTCTGGATCTTGGAAGTACTGAAAATACAGTGATTGCCAGACGGATTCGTGATATGGGTGTATACAGCGAGATTCATCCGCATGATATTACACCGGAACAGCTTAAAAAGCTTGATAATGTAAAAGGTATTATTTTAAATGGTGGAGAAAACCGCGTAGTAGATGGAACACCGGTAGATGTTTGTGAAGAAATCTATGCGCTTGGTTATCCGGTGATGGCAATCGATCATCCGACAGCAAAATGTGAGGAAGTGTATGATCAGATTCCGGGAGAAGATGTGTTGAAGGCATTCCTTTTTAATACATGTAAAGCGGAAGCAAACTGGAACATGAAGAACTTTGTAGAGGATCAGGTAGAACTGATCCGTAAGCAGGTGGGAGATAAGAAAGTATTGCTGGCGTTGTCCGGTGGTGTTGACAGTTCTGTAGTAGCAGCACTTCTTATCAAAGCAATCGGTAAACAGTTAGTCTGTGTGCACGTAAATCACGGTCTGATGCGTAAGGGAGAATCTGAGAGTGTTGTAGAAGTGTTTAAAAATCAGATGGATGCAAATCTGATCTATGTGGATGCTTCTGAGAGATTCCTTGGAAAACTGGAAGGCGTGGCAGATCCGGAAGAGAAGAGAAAGATTATCGGAGCAGAATTTATCCGTGTATTTGAAGAAGAAGCAAGAAAGCTGGAAGGAATTGATTTCCTTGCGCAGGGAACCATTTATCCGGACATTGTGGAAAGTGGAACAAAGACAGCGAAGGTTGTAAAATCCCATCACAATGTAGGAGGACTTCCGGAGGATCTTCAGTTTGATCTGGTAGAGCCTCTCTACTATCTGTTCAAGGATGAGGTTCGAGCTTGCGGTATTGAACTTGGACTTCCACATGGCATGGTATATCGTCAGCCATTCCCAGGACCGGGACTTGGTGTGAGATGTCTTGGCGCGATCACAAAAGAACGTCTGGAAGCAGTACGTGAGTCAGATGCAATCCTCCGTGAAGAGTTTGCAAATTCTGGATTAGATAAAAAAGTATGGCAGTATTTCACAGTAGTACCGGACTTCAAATCAGTAGGAGTGAAAGATAATGCAAGATGCTTCGAGTATCCAGTAATCATCCGTGCGGTAAATACCATCGATGCTATGAGCGCAAGCGTAGAGCAGATTGATTGGCCAATTCTGATGAAGATTACAGACAGAATCTTAAAAGAAGTGAAAAATGTAAACCGTGTATGCTATGATATGAGCCCGAAGCCTTGTGCAACGATAGAGTGGGAATAAGTTGGAGTATCGTAAAAAACCAGTATTTATGCGGGTTTGCGGTACTTTCAAAAGTCTTTTGATAACAAATTGATAACGGTTGTATAAGAGCCATTATTCTTGTAATCCAGTGGTTTTATGGTTAGAGAATGATTGACAAGCGGTTGTGCAACAAAGCGTTCAGAGCCGTACTCGGAAATATTGCATATTTCCGAGTTGTGGCGTATCCGCCAAATGAATGTATGCAAATATATGTTTATGAGTGCAAGCACTCAACGCATATATTCGCAACATTCGCTTGGCTCTGAACGAATCCATATTATAAACTAAGCCCTTAGCTGTGGGTATGAAACTCATGGCTAAGGGCTTTTTGTCGTCTTTATGCTACTTGCTCAAAAATTTGTTTTTGCATATTCAAATAGTATTTCAAATCATCAGAGGTTTTCTTTTTGAAATATTTTGGTCGGTTTATAGAATGTGTGTTAATGTTATTAGCTTCAGCTAAGCGTTTAGTGAAATCAAATATGCAATTTATCAAATCACTAAATTGAGCTGCGGAAATATTGAGGTTAATAGACTTCTTTGGATTATTTTTTTCGATTGCTTCGATGGAGTTGATAAGAGTGTTCAAGATGTCAATGTTCAAAGTTCCGTTACGAGCAGAATCTAAGTACTCCTGTAAAGCTAATCCGAATTGTCTGTCAAGTTTTCGCTGTTTTCGATGTGCTACATATCCTACCGCCGCTGTCTGAATCAGGATGTGGTGGTACAGGGCAATCCGAAAGTGTATAAGGCACTCAAACTGGAACTTGCCGCTGTCCTTACAGAGTTAAAGCGGATTGAAGCAGGGAACAGCGTGGATGAGGAACTGCTGAATGTAATTGAACTGATTGCCATTATTCTTGGCGGTCTGAAAGGAGAGGATGAGAATGGAGAATAAAAAAGAAAAGACTGCCCCGAATGTATCTGTTGGCGCAGATACGGAGCAGCCAATTCAAAAAATCGCTGAAAATAGTATATCCGAGTATGAGAAAAATATCAAGAGTTTTGAGGAAATGCAAAGAGAAATGCAGTTGAGTTTAGACCCATCCTATCTCAAAGCAGTTTCCATGAATGAACTGTTTGACACCCAGTATCAGAGCAAGCCGCCACTGATCGACGGTCTGCTCTACCCCGGCACATATATTTTTGCAGGTTCTCCCAAACTGGGAAAGAGTTTTCTGATGGCACAGCTTGCCTATCATGTCAGCACAGGCACGCCGCTTTGGAATTATACCACCCGAAAAGGAACGGTATTGTATCTTGCCCTTGAAGATGATTACCGCCGCTTGCAGGAACGTTTGTATCGGATGTTTGGAACAGAGAGTGCAGACAATCTTTTCTTTTCTGTTTCTGCCAGTCAGCTAGGGAAAGGGCTGGATGAACAGCTTGCAAGGTTTGTGGCGGAACACGCAGACACAAGGCTGATTATTATTGACACACTTCAAAAGGTGCGGGAAGTCGGCGGAGATAATTACAGCTATGCAAACGATTATCAGATTATGGCAAGGCTGAAAAGCTTTGCAGATGCCCACGGTCTTTGTATCTTGCTCGTACACCACACAAGGAAACAGACGGCGGATGATAAGTTTGATATGATTTCGGGAACAAGCGGACTGCTCGGTGCGGCGGATGGGGCGTTTCTCCTTCAGAAAGAAAAACGGACAGGCAATGCCGCAACTTTGGAAGTGTCGGGCAGAGATCAGCAAGACCAAAAGCTATACCTTATCCGCAACACAGAAACGTTATTGTGGGAACTGCAAAGGGCAGAAACTGAACTGTGGAAGGAACCGCCAGAGCCTTTACTGGATGAGATTGACGAACTTGTTATGAAGAATAAATTCTTTTGGGAAGGCTCAGCAACGGAACTGGTTTCGATGATAAAGGTAGAAATTCAGCCCCATGTTATTACAAGAAAACTGAATGTTCTTTCAGGGCGATTGTATGTGGAGCATGGCATTTATTATAAGAGCAACCGCACTCACGATGGAAGAAAAATACGGTTTTGGAAAGACGATACGGAAACAGCGTGACAGTTGGTGACGGTTGTGACGGTATTTTTGACAGTGGAGGCGGTATTAAAATAACCGTCACAACTGTCACATACCGTCACGGAGAGGAGGGGATACGATGAGAAATGTGCAAATATCACAGGAATTATTTATGCAGTTGCTCCGCTTCCATTTGATGAAAGATGAGAGTTGCGAGAAAGAAATTAAGAAAGAGTTGGAGAAAAAGTTGGACAGAATGGTCATGCGTGACCTGTTTGGAAAATCAAAAACTGCACCGACAGAGGAAGAACGGGAACAGGCAAGAAAAGAATATCTGGACAGGCGGGGAGTGTCGGAGAGTTTCCGCTGGTAATTCTTCCTTGATGATAAGGACAGGGGTGTGCCACACCCCTGTGAATAACAGACAAGGCAGGAAGGGAGTGTTGCGAATGTTAAAGCAGCCGGAAAGAGAAAGCAGAAATGTGAATGATTTATTTTATGAGATGGAGGGCAGACAGCTACAAAAAATGAACAAGGTACTGGCAGACGTGGAACTGACCAAAGCAGAGGAAAGAACCATGATATGGCTTGCCGGATGGGAAGAAAGTACCGTAGATCATCTGTTGTCAGTCATAGAAAAAGCAGCCCGGATACGGGCAGATAAGGGCGGATACGCCCATAAATCTAAGCGTGAGTCCGAGAAGTAATCGGATTTTGTTAAACAAAACAAGCCCTCGGCGTTTGAGAGCGAAATACACCCATCGCACAAAACTAAAGTTTTATGCTCTGTGTATTTCGCCCTGCCGGGAGCAAACCGCCGACAGGCGGATAGGTTCGTAAACAGGTGCCTATGCACCTACTCACAATAAAGTCGGCGAGAGCCGAGGAAGGAGGATGCTTATAGGCAGACATTCATTTATCAGACAAAGCAAGCTGTCCGATGTGGCAGGAAGGATTGATTATATCTCCAATCCGAAACGACAGGAATATCTCTATGCGACCTATCAGACAGAAGGAGTAACACCGGAGTTTTGGAAAAATCTTGCAAGAGAAAATCAGTTGGATTTTAAGGCGAGTGGTTCATCAGGGAAATGTATCGAGGGGCGTGAGTTCATCATAGCACTTCCTGAAACTTTTGTTCAGTACAGGGCAGATGATGTGGTAAGAGTTTTTACGGAAACTTTCCATAAAAGATATGGTGTGGAGTGCAGCGTAGCCCTTCATCACAACAAGACAAAGACGAATTATCACATCCATCTGATATTCAGCGAACGGAAAATGTTGGAGCAGCCTGAAGTGAAGATTGCCACCCGAAATATGTTTTATGATGAGCAGGGAAAGCATAGACGTACAAAGAAAGCGGTTTTAAACGAGCAGGGCAATCTTCGGGCGGGGTGCAGCATTATCTCGAAAGGGGAAGTTTATGAAAGTCATATCTTCACAAAAAAAGAGGAATGGTTTAAGGACAAATCATTTACTAAAGAAGTGAAGGAACTGTTTACGGATACAATTAACTGCTATGTGAAAGAAGAATCAGAAAAACTTTCTGTATTCCAGCAGGGAGGTGTTTATCTGGCAACGAAGAAAATCGGAAAGAACAATCCGAAGGCAGAGGAGATAAAGGCAGACAATGCGGCAAGGCAGGAATGGAATCGGACAGTTGATGTGGCATTAGTCGAGGGTGTTCCCGAAGAAGATATTTTGAAGATCAAGCAGGAAAAAATCACAGATAAAATGCTGCAATCTATTAGGACATACGGTTGGCTGCCGGATATGTTCCGTCAGATTATCCGAGGTGCGAAAGACTTTTTACAGGAAGTAATTTTCAAATTTAAACTACCGCCGAAACCTGTACCAAAGATTGATTTGCAGGAATGGAAAGATATGCAGAAGCTCATGTATGAATTGCAGAGACAGTCAATAGAGATAAAACGCACACAGCAGGATATTTCTTCTTTGAAAAAGCAACTGTCAGAGT
>OFMK01000941.1_pt1 | contig 25352 bp, 29 predicted proteins | sample 1541781 | NCBI WGS metagenome assembly OFMK01 (sample SAMN04209250, study PRJEB22552) | human gut metagenome | biome: gut; material: feces | host: Homo sapiens | place: USA: Oklahoma
CCATCGTATCACCTCCCCTCGTGGGAAAGTGACTGAACCGCCAAACGGTAACCCTCACTTTATTCTATCATGATTTGGTGGGGTTTTCCATGAGTTTTGGCAAAACAGGAGGGATTGCATGGTCAGAAAAGGAAAGGCAGAGGACTGCCGTGGCATTTATGAACTGATTTGTGATATGGAAGAAAAGGAACTGCCTTGGGATGATTTTTCCCAGATGTATGGAGAAATGCTGGCAGACAGCCGCCATGTCTTTTTGGTATGGGAAGAAGAAACGCAGGTGAAAGGCGTACTCCATCTTCGCATGGAAAGACAGTTACACCATGCCGCCCTTGTGGCGGAAATCATGGAATTTGCCGTGGATAAAAACGCCAGAAGCAATGGCATCGGCGGCGAAATGCTCACATACGCCAGTGAACTGGCAAAAGAAGCAGGCTGTGTGCAGATAGAAGTTGCCTGCAACCAGCTGCGGAAAAATACCCATCGGTTTTATCTGCGGGAAGGCATGCAGAACTTCCATTATAAGTTTTCCAAGTCCCTTCGGGGAGAAGATACGACAGAAAATATGTTGGGCAGATAAAGAAACCCCCTGTCGTGGAAGGACAGGGGGTTCAGGGTGTCGAAAAAGTCGACCCCCTGTCGTCAAAGGCTCATTTCATTCAAGCCTTTGACGAGTTGACAGATGTATAAAGTCAAAGTTCCATCGGCTAAAAAGCCTTGAAACTTCGGCTTTTCCTCGTCGGAAATGAATTCCGACTACGGATTCTAGTTGGGGAACTCTTTGTTCCCCAAACCCTTCCCCATTCTTGAAAACAGTAAAAAATCTGAAACCCCCCTGTCGTGGAAACAACAGGGGGTTTTGTTATTAGAACTGATTTGTCACCTGGAAAATATAGAATTTCAGATAATAGCATAGAATTTTAAATAGAAAACAAGAAAAAAGCCTGATATATCAATGTTTTATTGAGCATCAGGCTTTCGTTTATTTTTATGCAAATTGGGTTTTGTCCATTATTTGTCCATTATTGAAATCATTTTGCCGCTTTTTTCTGGCCACTTTGCAAGAGAATATTGTCTATTGCGTCCGCTGCGTATGCGTCAGCCTCTTGTATAGCGTGGGTATATATCTGTGCTGTAATGGCTGTACTGGCATGTCCAAGGCGTTTAGACACTGTGGCAAGGTTCACACCATTGGCAATAAGCAAACTAGCATTGGTATGGCGTAAACTGTGAAGCGTGATAGTGGGTAGATCATGTTTTTTCAAGAAGTCCGCAAACCATTTATGTAGCGCGTCAGGGTGCATTACATGCCCCTCATCGCCTACAAAGATATACCCGTTGTTTTCGTATCTATCGCCGCATAGTAAACGATTTTGCGCCTGTACTTTCTTATACTCTTTAAGTGTGGAAATGGCAATGGCGGGCAGTTTGAAAGCCCGTTTCCCGCTCTCTGTCTTTGGCTCATCATCATAAAGCCCAATACCAGAGGTATACGCCAGCTTACGGGATACGACAATAACACCGCTGTCAAAGTCAAGGTCAGACCATTTCAAGCCACATAATTCACTGCGCCTTAACCCGCTGCACACAAGCGTTATAATAGCCGCTTTATACTTGATCGGGGCATTATCCAGATACTGGAAAAGTAGGTTTGTTTCCTCGCTGGTAAGAGTAGACCTCTTTTTGTGTGTAACTTTTGGAGGGCTTACCCGCTTACATGGGTTGTCAACCACATAACCCCATTGAACTGCGGTAGACATGATGGAGGAAATCAACATATGATAGTTTTTAATGGTGGCAGTAGAAAGCCTTAGAAGTGTGTCAGTGTCCTTATAGAGCATTTCATAAGGCATATTAAGCCCGCTGCATATCTTCAAAGCATTTTGTTTATATAGATTTTGCCCTTTACAGGCGTTTGCAACAATATTTATTGATAGATCGGAAGCGGCGGCAAGCTGTGCCATGGTGAAGCCTGCTTCTTTCCGTATGCGGTTAATGTCATCAATGGGCGTACTGGTATGTTTATCCTTTATGCCGTCCTCTGAAAGGTTGTTATAAAACGCCATGAGGTGAAGCGGTTGTAATTGGTCTATACGAATATGCCCAATAGCGGCATTGATACGGGACAAAAGCCGCTTGTAATAGCGTACAGTATTTAAGCGAAGTGTTTTTTCTGCATGTTCTTTCATCCAAAAAGCGGAAAAGTCGGCGAATTTGACCGACTTGTTAACATAGCGCCCTGTGGAAACCTCGTTTTCAAATTCCACGGCGAGCCGCTGCACTTCCTTTTCTATCCGCTTTTCACTCCATCCAGCAGGCGGACGAAAAGTTTTTGTTTTTGTTATCTGCTTTCCGTTTATATCATACCCAGCAGAGGCACGTATCTGGTATGAGTTGCCACGTTTTCGGATACTTGCCATAATTAGACTCCTTTCGTTATGCTGTCACTCGTTTCTTGGTCATTATCTTCTGATACCTCCCTATCTGCATAATATTTTTCTGCTGCTGCTTCTGGATCTGAAAGGGCTAAATCTTTTAACTTCTCCATTTTGTCCACAATCCATAATTGATAAAGATGCTCGTCAATGGTTTTGTTTTTCAAAAGTTTTAACATTTCTCCCCATGTCATTAAAAAATCTTGCAAAATATAGTCTTTGTACTGTAATTCGTAAACAGAACAAGGGTAATTTTTTCCCATGCCTATTCCATTTTCCTTACAAATTTCAAAAGGAAAAATATCATGTAATTTTACCAATATTTCCGCAAGATCTTTATAGGTCTTGCAAACCTTCATAATGCTGTTATCTTCATCTAATCCACAAAGCCAGTCTAGGGAAACACCGCAACTTTCGGCGATATTCTTAACCACAATAAGAGCAGGGCTCTTTGTTCCGTTTTCATAAGCGGATAATGTAGCGGCAGTGCAGCCAACGAAATAAGCAAATTCTTTTTGTGTCATGCCTTTGTCTTGTCGTAATTGCCTAATTTTTTTTCCTAATAACATAAAATCATTCATTTTAACACCCTCTTTTCTTTATAAAAAAAACAATATTTCTGTTATCTGTTGCATAATATGCGGCTTAATTCTTCGCTTTTTCCAAAATATTAGAACTATAAACAACCTACCGTTATTTTACGCGTTTTTTTGAACATCGCATAGTATTTTTATAAAATTATATCTTATTTTTATTATATTTGATATTTCACGAAAAATCTAGTATAGTATATCTAAAATAAAAAATGGAGGTGCAAAAAATGAGAGTTGGAAGCATAAGAATTGACAAAATAAAACTTTGTGTCGAAATGGCGAAAAATGATTTTAGCGGAAAGGAACTTTCTAAAAGATCGGGCGTTTCCGTTATGACCATAAGTTATATTAAAAACGGGAAAACGTGTTCCGTTTCAACAGGGGCGAAACTCGCCGCCGCTCTGGGTGTGGATATTAGCGACTTAGTACAAAAGTAAAGTGAGGTGATACACATGCAAAGAATGCGAACTATCAAAGAAGCATACAAAGAAATCAAAGAGAAAGACAAAGATACCGCTTTGACCGTTACAGGCTTACGAAGATTGGTAAATGAAGGAACAATCCCTTGTGTACAAATTGGGAATAAAACCTTGATTGCCATGGAAAATCTGGAGGAGTTTTTACATAACGGCATGAAAAGCAATACACCGAATTCAATAAGAAAAATTCGGCGTGTTCTGTAAGGCGGTGATAACATGGCAACAGAACTTTTCCAAAACATACCAGAAGAAATGAAAAATACTCCACATTGGATTATGTGGCGATTGATTGACAAAGGCGGGAAAAAGCCCGCAAAAGTGCCTTTCTCTGTAAATGGGGATCCTGCAAAGGTAAATAGCCCTGATACATGGAGCGACTTTCAAAGTGCCGTAAATGCTTATAAAAGCGGACAGTTTCAAGGCGTTGGCTTTGTTTTCACTGATACCCCTTTTGTGGGGATCGATATTGACGGCTGCATAGACTTAAAAACGGGCGAAATTTCCCAAGGGGCATCAGAAATCATTGAAATGGCGAAAAGTTACACCGAACTTTCACAGAGTGGGAGCGGCTTTCATATCATCCTGCGTGGAGAACTGCCACAGGGTAGAAAAAGAAAAGGCTCTTTTGAGATGTACGGGAACGGCTCGCCCCGATATTTTGCTATGACTGGAAACCGTTGGGGAGCATATACGACTATTCGAGAAAGTCAGAATGATATTAACGCCATTCATCAGAAATACATAGCAGACCAAAAGCAGGATAAAGCAAATGGGCAGAAACCCGCTTCCCTGACAGATGCACAGGTTATTCAGACCGCAACAGCGGCAAGAAACGGCGGTGCTTTTTATGCTCTGTATAAAGGTGATTGGAGCGGCAAATATAACTCACAGTCTGAAGCCGATATAGCGTTTTGTAATATGTTAGCCTTTTGGACAGGACGAAACCAAGAACAAATGGACAACATATTTAGGTCAAGCGGCTTAATGCGGGATAAATGGGACGAAATCCGAGGGGGGGCATACTTACGGAGAAATAACGATTATACGGGCTTGTGATGGCTGCGAAACTGTGTATGAGCCAGCTTATCAAACAAGTCGACCTGTTACAGCGGCGGGGGCTGGTTCTCTTGATCGGTTTCACAAATTCAATAACAAAGGACGTCCAACAGGAATATATGATTTCCTTGTGGTAGAACACCTGCTTCAGACAGAACATATCTTTGTAATTGGTCAAACCCCTTATATATACGAAAATGGGGTATATGATGGAAACCTAGCGGAATACACAATTAAGGACAAAATACAAAAGCTGCTTTATATGGAAGTATGCACAGCAAGAAATATCGGTAGCATTTACAAGCTACTTATCGACCAAAAGCAGTTACAAAAGAAATATGATGAAATAAATACATATCCCAGTTATTGGATTAACTTCAAAAATGGGATGCTGAACCCAAAAACAAAAGAACTACTCCCACATGAGCCGAAGTATTTCAGTATCAATCAAATACCGTGGGCATATGACCCCAAAAAAGCAGCGGCAGACTATCCCGCTTCCGCTCATTTCCTGAATACTTCTTTTTATGCGGAAGATATAAAAACGATTTTTCAGTTTTTGGGGCTCTGCATGACCGTTGAAACAGATTTTCAATATTTTTTCACACTGATTGGAGAAGGCGGCAACGGAAAAAGTATCTTGATAAGGCTATTTGAGGAAATAATCGGAAGAAATAACGTTTCTAGTGTGGCTTTGCAAGAACTGTCACAGCGGTTTCAAGGTACTCGTCTTTTCGGTAAGCTGTTAAATTCCTGTGCTGATATTCCCCTAGGTGCGTTGGAAGATGACAGCGTAATAAAGAAAATCACAGGCGGGGATACTGTTACAAGAGAACACAAAGGAAAAGACGCTACGGAGTTTCTTCCGTATGCAAAGTACCTTTTCTCTGCAAATCGCTTCCCCTATGTAGGCGATAAAAGTGACGGCTTCATGCGGCGGTTACGGATTGTGGTTATGGACAAGAAGCCAAAAGAAATAGATATTCATTTAAAAGAAAAGTTGCTGAATGAGTTAGATTTCTGGATTTTACAGGGTGTAGAAGGTCTGCGGGAACTGCTGGAAACAAACACACTGTTTGAAAGTGAGAAAAGTGCAGAAAAGAGGAAGGAAATCGAAAAGAAAAATAATACCGTTGTTTCCTTTATTACTGAATGCTTGTGTACATGTGAAAATCACAACATCAAGCGGGCAGACGCATACAGGGAGTATGTGGCTTATTGCTCAGATCAGGGACGAAGCCCCAGCGGGAAATCTGTATTCTTTGAGGAAATGGAAACAAAGGGTTATGCCGTGTCACTTCTTAAGGGTAACTATATTTACAGAAATATCGCCTTTTCTGTCTGGAGAGATGAAGAATATGCAGACGGATATACAGTATTTGGGATGTAGTATTTTTATCCTCCACATGGGGGTGGGGTGTATTTTGGTTTTTCGCCCTATATTCACCCTATAAAATTTTTTTATATTGACATCTCAAAAAAAGGTGATTTTTTATAGGGCTTTTTTATGATTTTTCAAAGGGTGTATTTTTTAACTGTATAAGGTGTATGAAAAGTGTATCACTTTTGACAATTTACACCCTCAACAACCACAGTAAAAATAAGGGCTTAGACCTACTTAATAGTATTATGGTGTATTTTTTTTTAAAAAATTAGAAAAAAAGAAAAAAAATATATATAAGAGGGATAAAGATATAAATATATATATAAAAGAAAAGCTGAGGGTAAAAGATACACCACTTACACCCCGCAACTTTCACCCTGTGGGATAGATATGAATAAAAACACAAAGGAGATGTATGAATATGACACAGATAAAAGTTGTTAGACATGTCATTTATGACGGAAAGGGTAGTTTTGAAAATAGAGTAAACGAAGCAATAAAAGAACTATGTGTAGGGGGAAACAGAATAAAGAAAATAGAAACACAATATTATCCCACTGATAAAGGCACAACGGCGTTTACAATGGGTGTGGCTACCATACATTACTATGTGGACAGACCGTATACACTTGAAAATACCCAGAAGCAGGAGGGAGAAACATAATGAAAAATATCATTGATTTATTTAAAATGGATAATAAAAAGGATTTCGCAATTGAACTAAAGAGATCAGAGGAATTCTATAAAACGGCTCAGAAGCTGAGCGACTACATCAAGAAACTGCCGTTGTCCAATGATGAAAATGATACTCTGGTATCTATCATATTGGAACATGTAACCACTGCGGAAAAAAGCGCATTTGCGCAGGGCCTTAACATGGCAATGGACTTCGCAGAATCCTGTGAAGAAGAACCCCACGAAGTCCCAGAACAATGACAATGAACTGCCGCTTCTCTGAAAATTATACCAGAATAAAGGAGGAGCGGCAAATGACAGCAACCATCAATTCTTACAATGTGGAAAATGAAGAACTGGCTTATAGAATCCAGCAGGGGCAGAAAGAATATATCCCCCAACTGTGGGAGCAAAGTAAGCGTTTAGCATACCTGCAAGCAAGAAAATACTATACAGAGAAAAAAGACCTTTGCACAGTTGCGGGCGTAACTTTAGAAGATTTGGAACAGCAAAGCTATTTTGCATTTGTGCAGGCAATCGAATATTACAGCCCTGCATCTGGGTATAAATTCCTAACTTTTTTGCGTTATCCGCTTCAAAAAGAATTCAACTCTATCACAGGTATGCGAACAGCAAGCGGAAGAAAATCCATCTTGAAAGCCGCTGTAAGCCTTGAGCAGCCTTTAACTAGCGATGATGAGGAATTGACCTTAGAGGACATTACAGAGGACTGTACTGCCACACAGGCGTTCACAGACTGTATAGAGAGGATTTATCAAGAGGAACTGCATGAAGCCTTACAAGACTGTCTGGACAGGCTGACGGAGCGGCAAAGAAAAGTCATTACCTGTGTTTATTATGGCAACATGACATATGCAGAGGCGGCAAAAGAAGCGGGATGTAAAACCCCACAAGCCGCTTCAGAGGCGAAACGCAGTGGACTGCATGCCATGCGTAACGGGTGGTGCAAAAGAAGATTGAAAGAATTTGCACAGGATATTATCACCAGTAGAGCAATGTATCACAGCGGCTTTACAGCTTGGAAAAACAAGGGCATGAGTGCGCCAGAATATGCGGTTTTGCGGCTGGAAGAAGAAGCGGAAAAGAATTTGCTGACACGATTACACGCACGAGAAGAAACATACTAAATATAGTGGGTGTCGTTCTGGTCTACCCACTATATCATGTGGTACAGAAATGTACCATGAAGCGGCGGTTCTACCTAGCTTATATAAATACAATATGTTGTATACATAAAAGCTAAGAAAAAAGGGAAGGACATTTTTGTCCCTTCCTATTTATCTCTGTAATGTGATCCACATTGTACGATTTTAATAATATCCCCGTCTATGCGGTATACAATACGGTTTGCATCGTCTATTCTGCGGCTCCAGTATGCGGATAAATCGCCGCTTAGTCTTTCGGGCTTTCCGATTCCCTCATAGCCATTACGGTCAATGTCTTTGAGTATCTGTAAAATTCGTTTTAATGTTTTCTTATCCTGCTTCATCCAGTATTCAAAGTCTTCCCATGCCGCATCTGTCCACGCTTTAATCATCCGTTTTTACCTCGTGAATTGTGCCGCCTGTGGTTTCCATCTGTGCAATGGAGTTTCTCAGGCGTTCCATATTTTCATCAGAATAAAACGGATCCACAGACACATCAAAGGGGATTCTTTTTTCACGTGTCATTTTTTTGGCAAGCATTACAACCGCTGTGGACATAGACAAGCCCAACTCTGTACAAACAGTATCAAAATCTTTTTTTAAAGTATCTTCCATGCGTACACTTAACGTAGTTTGTGACATAGCTTTCACACTCCTTTTTCTTTATAGTATTACAATGTTTATACAATGTCAATACAACAAAAAATTATTTTGCTTTCCAATTCTGGAAGGAAAAAGAAAAAAGCCGCTGAAAACGGCTTATAAAAAAGAGGCGGTCAATGCAGCTATGCGTTTAGTGGTTCCACAAAGACCGCTATGATGAGCGTAGTTAAAGTACGGTCATCCGCTCGATTTGGTTGACAAAAGCATTCTTCTAATAGGCTGTGATACTCAGAAAAAATACTGTAATTCTATGCGGTCATATTTTGTTTCAGAGATGGGAAACTCACAGGACTTTCGAGGCGTTCCCAGCTTGTTTTTTGCAACTTGAACAAAAAAATCTGAAATGCCTTTTTTGCCATATATCTTACAAATTCTCATGCTTAAAGCCTTAAAATGCCGCAGGGCATGACCGCCAGCAGGTGTAAGCGGATTTCCGAACATTACTCTTGGATTCAATATGGTTTGATTCACAAGGATGCAGGCGCAATGATCGACTGCCAGACGGTTTGACAAGTCATTGAAGAACTTTGCAACCATAGCCCCTCTATGTAATGCAGAATAATCTAAATCATTCTCGACTTCCTGCAGTGTGGGCAACGCGGATAACGTATCAATCACAATCAATTTGAAAGCGGGAGAAGCCCAGAAACACATCTCATAGGCATCTTCTAACGTTTTTGGATGTGCTATGTAGAAATTATCTTGTGTAATACCAGCACAGTGCAGAAGATAAGGGCTTAGCCCTCTGTCAGCGTCAATATACAGAACTGCACCCGTTTTCTGTGCCTCTCGTGCAATCCGTAATGCCAGGGAAGTTTTCCCGCTCATTTCCTCCCCATAAATTTCTGTGATAAACCCCACAGGGATACCGCCCAAACCTGTGATTTCATCCAGAGCAGGAACGCCGGTAGAGATAACATTGTCTTTGATAAGCGGCAATTCACTTGCCCGCTGCACAAGGGTTTTTCCTAAGTACTTGCTTTTACTCTGCATGGCATAGAAAGCGGCATTTACTTCAATGTGTTTATCTTCTAACGCCATCATGCTTTCACCGCCTCCAGACCTGCGTGAATCGCTTCTTCTATCCCGTGTAATGCTTCATGTATTTGTTCTATTTTTTTATTCAGCATGTAAGCGGCATTTCCGTGTATATCCCTGTCCAGTTCTGTGCTGTATTCTGCTAAGGATTGCCACAGCAGGAAACTAAGGCTTTCCATACAATCTATATCCAGATCAAGGCTTTCCAAAGCGTTATAGGCAGACTGCAATACGTCAACGGGTGTGGTAGTTGTTCTTAATTTATTCATGTCAAAACCTCCTCTTACTGCACTTTCTGTTGAAATTCTGTAAATGTGTTTGCAAATTCAGTAAAAGACAGTGTAAAGCCCTTTACATGCGGCAAGAGAAGGAACATAGCAGCGTCTAAAAGGTCGGTATCTACTCCAAGAGTTCCACGGTTTACGCTATCTGTGACCGCAGTCAATAAACCGAATACCCCTTGCATGAGATAAGCCAGATCATCCGCTTTTTCTACAAGTGTGGTTAATTCTTCTTTATATTCCTGTGTGTTATACTCCATATTAAAAAACTCCTCTCAAAAATAGTATCTTGAAAGAAGCTTCCCAAACTGATATAATAAATTTATCAGAGGGAAACTTCTTGGTCAAAATAACGGTTGCAAACTTTGGTCGGGGCGCAATCGTTATTTTTTTTCTTTGATTTCCTTGACCTTTTGTATACCAATCCTAATTAATTCTAAAAGGGTATATCCATTTTCTTTTGCAAATTCAGTAATTTCTTTTTTTTCTTCATCGGAAATACGAATATACAACCTGTCATTCATTGGATTAGTTACTTTGGGTCTGCCTGTGCGTGGACTCAATGTATTCACCTCACTTTTTGTACGCACATTTATTTTAATATCGTACGCACAAAAAGTCAAGAGGTTTTTTCAATTTTTCCATATAAAAAACTCCCTTCAAAAATAGTATCTTGAAAGAAGCTTCTCAAACTGATATAATAAGATTTATCAGAGGGAAACTTCTGGTGGTAACAAAGGATTGACGAACTTTGGTAGGGGCTGTCAGTCCTTTATTTTTTTATTCTTCTTTGAGTTTCTTTACTGCAATCCGCACCCCTTGTGGTCTTGAACATTTTTTACGCTTACAATAATCATCAAGAATCTGTAATGTTTCATCATCAAAACGAACACTAAATTGTGTGGTTTTTGGATTGTCAGTAGGTCTACCCATTTTCTTTTTTTCGGGCATCTATTTCACCTCACTTTTGAAACCCATAACTATAATAAACTTTTGCGTTTCAAAAGTCAATACCTTTTTCACAATTTCTTAAAAGTTTTTCTAAAACCCACAGGGGGCGGAATTTGCGTCACACCCTTTTTGCTGGGAGTCGGTCAGAGTGGACACCCTAATTCTTTCGCCCACTTGTGGGAGAATTTTGCCAGAAGCGGCAAAACGTCAATTCTTCAATTCTATCACTCAATAGTAAAACGCTATCGAGTTGCACAACTCAATAACAAAACGTTACCGAGTTCCACATGGGGTAACAAAACGTTACTCCCTAAGTTTAACTTAGCCCGTTACAATAATCTGACACGAGTTAGGCTCGTCGCAGGTTTCGCCACTTGTGGAGAAGATCGGATCACAAGGGTGTAACTGTGATTGACACCCCACAAACAGCGGTTTCGTACAAAATAGTTCAAAACTAAGCGGATGCAATAACCATCTCCACATGTGGGGATACTGCTTGTATATCTGCCTTACGTCTGTTATAATAATGGGAGCCGATGTAAGGCTATCGGCTGCCCTTAGTGGTTTGAAACTGGTTTCGATTTAGCGGTCTGACCAGTTTCTTTTTTTATGCCTTCACCTTGCTATCTCTTACGATTTTAGCGGCGGTTTCAACATCGGTTGCGGTTGCTTCAATCAGCTTTGCAATGTTTTCTAAAAACTGATTTAATTCTGCGGTTGTCATTTCTTCCATTCCCTCACTTCCTTTCGTAAAGGTCTTTGCCTTGCCTTACACGTATATAGTACCATATACAATAAATATTGTCTATATGGGATTATATACAAATAATTGCAACTATCTTTGTAAATTTTGTATATGGGTAGATATACAAGAGCATGTTATAATTTATTGTAAAGTGGTAAAGTGTTCTTTGTTGCCACTGATAAAACTTCTGAAAGGAGGGAAAACATGGAAGAAAAGAAAAACACTTATAGAGGTTTTACACCAGCACAGGCAGAAGCTAATAAGCGTTATATGGAGAAGTTTGTGGAAGTCAAAACTAGGATGACACCAGAAAAAAGAGAATTAGTCAAAGCCCACGCCGAAGCACAAGGGGAAAGTACAAACGCCTTTATCAATCGTGCCATAGATGAAACCATGGAGCGGGACAACGGAAGCGGGTAAACCAGATTTAGGCAGTTTCGACACTTGTGCCGATAAGTAGCCATTTTGCCACTGTCTGCAAAATCGTTTTTCCCAACTTGCTGGGAAGGCTGTTTCATCCACAGCCGCAGGAAGTTGTAACACCAAGACTGCCCTAAACCTGCCCCAATTCCAGTGGCTATTCCTGCACCATTTTACTTTCTTCCAATTTCGGAAAGAAGATATGCTCGCCTACTGTTTTGGTATGTGAGGTTTGCCGGTTCTAAAACGTGTGGAAATAAGGTGTGCTGTGCCGTTTCCTGCCCGTCTGCCAGAGAGTAACGGAAGTGGATATGGGAATGATAGGTTGTAAAGTAAGAAGGCTTTATATGGGCTTGTATGGGGCTGTATGAGGTGAATCTAACTCACATTGTGGATCATGAGTATTTACACAGTAGCCAATAAAAAAAGCCCTTGCAATTTATTTGCAAAGGCTGTAATATAATCATAGAAAGAGGGTTACCGTTTTTTGCGAGGCGGTCAGTCCTATTAGATTTGGTCTAGACCGTCTAACTTCGCAGGTTAGGCGGTCGCTTTTTATTATCTCTTATGTAAATGACATAAGGTGATAACTCCAATGATTACTAAACAAAATTGAAACAATTCATTATATGTAACCATCGTATCACCTCCCCTCGTGGGAAAGTGACTGAACCGCCAAACGGTAACCCTTGCTCTATATTAACACGATACAACATTATTTTCCATCATTTTTTATCAATGAAAAGAAGCCGCTTCCGCTTTTCCCCCACAAGTTGGGGAAAGTATGGGGCGGCTGTTCTTGTGTCCGATCTATATCCCCCCTCACTTTTGATAGCATCTTTTTTTCTTTCTTTGGTGGCTTGGGTAAGGTTTTCCAACTCTGAGCGAAAAAATATTAAAGGGGGTAAAACTTTTTTGAGCGTTAGTTATCCACTGAAAAAAGGTACTGTGAAAAATCTTCCTTCCTCTGTGGTGCTTGCGAGCCCAAAAACTCTCTATTTTCACACCTTTGTTTTTTTCCTGTTTCGTTTCGTATTTTGTCCATTATTTGTCCATTATTTTTATTTTTGTCCATTATAATTTATGAAAAGATATGCAAAGACAAAATGAAAAAACCCCGAAAAATCATGGTTTGTGGAAATGTATAAATCAATATTGATTAGTAACTTGGAAGATATAGAATTTCAGATAATAAGACTCATCTGCTGCCCACAGAATGGGATGGTCAGGGGACTGTGTGCGGTATTCCACCTGACGCAGGCGTTTATGAACATTTTTTGCCGCCTGCCCAATGGTCTGGGTGAACAGCTCATAGGTCATGAAGTGAGAGCAGGAGCATGTTGCCAGAAAACCGCCGTCTTTCAGCAGTTTCATGGCACGCAGGTTGATTTCCCGATAGCCTTTGGTGGCATTTTTTACGGAGCTTCTGGACTTTGTGAAAGCGGGAGGGTCAAGGATGATGACATCGAATTTCTCGCCTTTTTCTTCCAGTTCCGGCAGAAGGGAGAATACGTCACAGCACTGGAAGCGTACAGTGTTTTCCAGTCCGTTCAGTTTGGCGTTTTCTGTTGCCTGATCCACTGCCAGCTGGGAAGCGTCTACACCCAGTACGCTTTCGGCTCCGGCAATACCAGCGTTCAGAGCAAAGGAGCCTGTGTGGGTGAAGCAGTCCAGCACCTTTGCGCCTTTGCACAGTTTCTGAATGGCAAGGCGGTTGTATTTTTGGTCTAAGAAGAAGCCTGTTTTCTGACCGTCTTCCACGTCTACCATGTAATGTACGCCGTTTTCCACGATTTCCACTTTGGTGTCAAAAGGTGCGGACAGGAAGCCTTTTTCCCGTTCCATGCCTTCCTGCAAACGAACTTTTGCGTCACTGCGTTCATAGACGCCGCGGATGTTGATGCCGTCTTTTGCCAGTGTTTCCAGCAGCAGGCGCACGATGGTTTCTTTCAGACGGTCGATGCCCAGTGCCAAAGACTGTACCACCAGTACGTCAGAGAATTTATCTACTACCAGACCCGGCAGGTAGTCCGCTTCCCCGAAGATCACACGGCAGGAAGAAGTGTCAACGGTTTTTTTGCGGTAATACCATGCGTCCTCTACCCGGCGGCGGAGGAAAGCTTCGTCAATGACAGTATCAGCATGACGGCTCATCATGCGGACAGTGATTTTGGAATGGTGGTTGTAAAAACCAACGCCCATGGGGTAGCCGTCAAAGTCCAGCACAGAAACCATTTCCCCGTTGACTACGTCGGGAGAAACAGCGGCGATTTCGTTGTCAAATACCCACAGTCCGCCGGACTTGAGGGTACGGCCTTCGCCTTTTTTCAGTGTAATGGAGGGATAAGACATGGAAAAACTCCTTTCTCAATGTAGAAAAAAGCCTGATTTTTCGCAAAATCAGGCTTTTTGTATCTGCTCAGTTGATTAGTTTGCGTAGTTGTTGAAGTAGTTCTGAACCAGAACGATAGGTGTACCCTTGTCACCGCTGCCGCTGGTCAGGTCGCACAGGGAACCGATCAGGTCTGTCAGACGACGAGGTGTTGTACCTTCGGAAACCATGTTGCCTTTCAGGTCAGCGTCTTTTTCTTTGATGCGCTGACGGATCGCGTCTGCCAGTTCTTCGCCGGACAGATCAGCAAAATCGTTGTCTGCCAGATATTTCAGTTTTACTTCGTTGGGCAGACCGTTCAGGCCTTCTGTGAAGCCAGCGCCAACAACGGGGTCAGCCAGTTCCCAGATCTTGCCAACGGGATCTTTGAATGCGCCGTCGCCGTAGATCATAGCTTCTACTTTTACGCCAGTACGTGCGATGATTTCTTTCTGGATGTTTTCAGCAACTTCCTGTGCGTTTTTGGGGAACAGTTTTACTGTATCTTCTGTTGCTTTGTTGGAGCCCAGCAGACCATACTGAGGGTTGAAGCCGCTGCCGTTTACGGGAGCGTTCAGGATTTCGTCCAGTGTCAGGACTTTTTCGCCGCCTGCTGCCAGGATACGACGTTTGGAACGCGCTCTTGTGTGGATGTCGCAGCACAGTACGTTCTTTGTGAATTTCACGATTGCTTCGGGATGGTTTGCGAATACGATTTCAGCTTCTGCGCCTTCTTCTTTGATCAGGTCAGCATAGTATTCAACATAGTCCACGCCTGTGAAGGGGTGTTTGATATAACCGAAAATACGGCGGTAGTCTTCCAGTGTCAGCACGTCTGTGTAAGGATTTACGCCGCTGTCATCCAGCAGATCCATGTCGAACAGGTGGTTGCCAACTTCGTCGGAAGGATAGCTCAGCATCAGAACAACTTTTTTCGCGCCTTTTGCGATACCGCGCAGGCAGATTGCGAAACGGTTTCTGCTCAGGATGGGGAATACCACACCGATGGTTTCGCCGCCCAGTTTTGCTTTTACGTCTTCAGCGATGTCTGTTGTGGAAGCGTAGTTGCCATCAGCTCTTGCAACAACTGCTTCTGTTACACAGATAACGTCTTTTTCATGCAGCTGGAAGCCGTCTTCCTGTGCAGCTGTCAGAACGGAATCTGCAACGATTTTTACGATATCATCGCCCTGTCTGATGATAGGTGCTTTAATACCTCTGGAAATAGTACCTGCCATAATGAAATACCTCCTACTTGCTTTCATATTAAAATCATTTGGGATCAAAAACAGGTAAACCTGTAATTTGGCAATAAAAAAACATCAAATTTTGATTACAGCAATCCCTTTGACGGGATTGAATGACAAATTTGATGCATAAGGTGGGTGAATCTTGATTTTTTCAATCACCGACAAGTTATTTTACCAAGAAGAACGAACTTTTGTCAATACGGCAATGGCGGAAAAATGGGAGAAACCATGGTTTTTGTATAGCATTTAAGATGTTTTTATACGTTTTGTTAGGAATTTGGAAGGTTTTCTACAAAAAAACTTAATAATTATGGTGTATCCTAGATGCAGATTGAAAAAACAGAAAGGGGGAGTACCCGTGATCGGTTGGATGTATCGTATGGTTTGGGAAAGCATCTGGATTTTTTCGTTTATGGTACCGGTGCTGTGGATGTGGCAGACGGTATTCGCGGGAAAATATACTCCCAAGACCCATCGGATTGGTTTATGGCTGTTTGCCTTTTATGTGGCAGGCCTTGTGGCAGTGACAGGCGTGTTCCGGCTGCTGTTTATCAAACCGGTGTTTGCGCCGTACTTCAATTTTGAATTGTTTATTGATATTTTCGCATGCCCCATGCAGTATTTGCTGAACTTTTTCCTGTTTGTACCCATGGGCTTTCTGGTGCCCCTGCTGTGGAAACAGTATCGGGCGGAAAAATATGTACTGCTCTTTGGCTTTGGCACATCGTTTGCCATTGAAGTTCTCCAGATGTTCTGCGGCAGAACATCCGATGTGGATGACCTGCTCATGAATACACTGGGCGCCCTCATTGGCTACTGGATGTTTCTGGCGGCAGAACGGCAGACTTCCTTCTGTCTGCTGCGGCGAAACAAAACAGCGGAGGCAGGCGTGGCAGTATCCCGCGCTTTCCATATACTAGCTTATGAAAACTGATTATGATTCCTAAAAAGAAAGAACCTGTATTCCGAAGAATACAGGTTTTTTCTTTATTCGTCTAATATCCATATCTGCCCATCCGGCATGAGCATGAGGACGCCGGGAAGGCGTCGCAGGATATTACCTGTGTGAAAATCCCGAACCACGATTTCGTCCCGATAATCTGGGTCTTCATACCAAGTGGAAAAATACAGCTCGTCCCCATGGCGGCATTGGAAGGATTCCTGTAAGGCCATGGCATATGTTTTTGGCACAGGCCAGAGGATTTCCAAGGCGTTTTCCTGCCCCTGACGTACCAGCATCAAAGGAGCGTGTTTTAATTGCAGATTGTAACAATCCTTTGTGATGGAGCGGGGAAGAGTGGCAAGGGTGGATACGGCTTCCGTTTCCGGGTCATAGAAAAGAATGTGAAGCTGTTTTTCCGGAAAATCTGCCACAAGAAGGATGAGTTTGTTTTCGTAGAACAAAGGGCGGCCGAAGTATTGTCCCTTTTTGGCAGGGATTGGCTCCACCACTTTTCCATCAGGGTGATGGATAAAGATAAGCCGTGTCCGGTCAACTTGGTGGCCATCCGTAAACAGTTCCTCTGCTTCGTAAAGGTCGCCGCCAGTGCAGTCCATGCCCCAATACCACTGGCTGCTGCCCTCCAGCAGTTCCAGATAACAAATGCCGCCGGTGTGAATCTGTCTGAACATACAAAAAGCCCCTTTCTTTCTGATGCCTGTCCCCGAAAAAAGGCATTGGTTTTTGAAAAAAAGCCTGTACTTTCAGGGTGTCGAAAAAGTCGACACCCTGTCGTCAAAGGCTCATTTCATTCAAGCCTTTGACGAATAGACAGAAGTATAAAGGCGAAGTTCCATCGGCAAATAGCCTTGAAACTTCGCCTTTTCCTCGTCGGAAGTGAATGCCGACTGCGGATTGAATTTGGGACACCCCACACCGCAAGAGATGCGGACAGCCATTTATGGCTGGCATTTGCAAAGCAAATGTGTTGACCCCTTTGTTCCCCAAGCCCTTCCGCGCCCTTGAAAAAATTTAGTTTTTCAAGGGAGTAAAGAATTTCTATTAAAGCTGAACCGTTGTCCAGTCTTCGCAGTTCCAGACTTCTGTCACTACGTCCTGATAAAATTCCGGTTCGTGGCAGATCAGCAGAATACTGCCTTTGTATGCTTTGAGAGCACGTTTCAGTTCTTCTTTTGCGTCCACGTCTAAGTGGTTGGTAGGTTCGTCCAGCAGCAATACGTTTGTTTCGTTGTTGATGAGTTTGCACAGACGGACTTTTGCCTGTTCGCCGCCGCTGAGGACTTTCACCATGCTTTCAATGTGCTTGGTGGTCAAGCCGCATTTTGCCAGTGCGGAACGTACTTCATACTGGGTGTAGGAGGGGAATTCCTTCCAGATTTCGTCGATGCAGGTCACATTATCGGTATATTTCTTTTCCTGCTCAAAATAACCGGGATAGAGATAATCTCCCAGTGTGGTTTTGCCGCTGATGGGAGGGATTTCTCCAATGATGGATTTGAGCAGTGTGGTTTTCCCGATACCGTTGGCACCTACCAGCGCGATTTTCTGTCCACGTTCCATGGAAAGGGTCAGAGGGCGGGAAAGAGGCTTGTCATAACCAATGACAAGGTCCTCTGTCTGGAAAATATATCTGCCGGAAGCACGAGCTTCTTTGAAATTGAATTCCGGCTTGGGTTTTTCCTTTGCCAGTTCGATGACATCCATTTTATCCAGTTTTTTCTGGCGGCTCATTGCCATGTTTCTGGTGGCAACACGGGCTTTGTTTCTAGCAACGAAGTCTTTCAGGTCTTCAATTTCCTGCTGCTGTTTCCGGTAAGCCGCTTCCAGCTGGGCTTTTTTCATTTCATAGACTTCCTGGAATTTTTCGTAGTTGCCTACATACCGGTTCAGTTCCGCGTTTTCCACATGGTAAATGAGGTTTACTACACTGTTGAGGAAGGGAATGTCGTGGGAAATGAGGATGAAGGCGTTTTCGTAGTCAATGAGATACCGTTTCAGCCATTCGATGTGGTTTTCATCCAGATAGTTGGTCGGTTCGTCCAGCAGGAGGATGTCCGGTTTTTCTAACAACAGTTTACCCATGAGGACTTTGGTACGCTGACCGCCGGAAAGCTCTGTGACATCTTTGTCCAGACCGATGTCTGTCAGACCCAATGCGCGACCGATTTCTTCCACTTTGGAATCAATGATATAGAAGTCATGGTGTTCCAGCAGTTCTTGGATACTGCCTGTTTCTTCCATCAGGAAATTCATCCGTTCTTCGTCGGCTTCTGCCATTTCCGCATAATAGCCGTTCATCTGGGCTTCCAGATCGAAGAGGAAGGCAAAGGCAGACTGGAGGACATCACGGATGGTCTGACCTTTTTCCAGTACGGCGTGCTGATCCAAATAGCCAACGCGGACGTTCTTAGACCATTCGATCTTCCCTTCGTCGGGCATAAGTTTGCCGGTGATGATATTCATAAATGTGGATTTCCCTTCGCCGTTGGCGCCTACAAAGCCAACATGTTCCCCTTTGAGCAGGCGGAAAGAAACGTCTGTGAAAATGGCTCTGTCGCCGAAGCCGTGGCTCAGTTTTTCTACATTCAAAATGCTCATGAAAGTTCTCCTTTTTCGATAATCTGTTCTAATACAATGGCTGCGCCAAAATCATCACAGCTTTTGGTGACGAAATCAGCGACTTTTTTGATATGGTCTTCACCGTTTTCCATGGCAACGCCGGTGCCGGCAAATTCCAGCATGGGCAGGTCGTTATCCCTGTCCCCAAGAGCAAGGACGTTTTCCCGGGGGATGTCCAGAATGCCGCAAAGATGGGAGAGGGCGTGGGCTTTGGTTGCCATGAGGCTGGTGACTTCAATGTTCTTTTTGGAGGAAGCTGTGACGGAAGCCAGCCCCGTTTCCTTTAATGTCTGCCAGATATGGTCTTTCAGTTCCATATCGCTGAAAACAAGATTGATGTTTTCCAGAATATCCTTCTGTTTTTCCAGCGCGCCCCAGAAGTCAGAGAGAGGAATTCTGGTGGCACGGGTATATTTCATGTGGGTATCTGTCAGGTGATAACGGGAAAGGTTGTCGTATGCATCCTGAGAAATATACGCCTTCCCGTCAATGAAAAACTCCGTCAGTATGGGAAGTCCCTTTACGGTTTTTACAGTCTTGTCTACGGCTTCCGCTGAAAGCAGGCTCTGGAAAAGATTCTGTTTTTGTTCCGCATCATAAACTGCCGCGCCGTTGCTGGTGATGACATACTTCAGAAAGGGCAGCTCTTTGACGCATGTGGGCAGTGCGGCAAAAGGTCTGCCGGTGGAGGGCACAAAAAAAATGCCCATTTCATGAATGGAAGTCAGCGCCTTTTGCAGACGTGGTGTGATTTCTTTTTGGCTTGTCAGTAATGTACCGTCCAGATCGGAGGCAATGAGTTTGATCTTATTCATAAAAAAACGCCTCTATCCTTTAAACAATATAGATTCCATATGTCATATCTTTTTATTTTAGCAAAGAATACAGGGGGAAACAATAGGCGAAAGCCTTGTTTTTGCCGGGATACTGTTTTTTTCTGTACGTCAAGGAAAACATAGGTAAATTTGATTCTTTGTCTTGAACATTTCGGCAAATTATGATACGATGATTGCAAAGTGAATCATGTGTAACGAAATTCTATTGGGGTGATGTCATAAAATAACTCCAATACTGGCTTCTAAAAAGCATTCGGGACGGGAAACCTGGTTATTGGAACCAGGCTTTTTTTGTTTATGGGCATGATTCCAAAAGACAAAGATGGTGTGAACAGCAGAAAGGAGACAAATATGGAAAGAACAGTGGCAACTTTGAAGGAAAGAATTCGTGCCGGCAGCGCAAAAATCCCCGCAGAAAAGGTGATTCGCGGCGGTATGCTGGTAAACGTTATGTCCAGCGAAATTTATCCCGCGGATATTGCCGTTTATAAAGATATGATCGCAGCAGTGGGCGATGTGGAACCTTATGTAGGCCCTGATACAGAAATCATCGACGCAACAGGCAAATATTTGGTACCCGGTCTCATTGACGGTCATATCCACAGCGAATGCAGCAAACTGAGCATCACAAGCTATGCAAAAGCAGTTGTGCCTCACGGTACCACCAGCATGATTTCCGGTCTGGATGAATACATTTCCGTATCCAACCTGGAAGGCTTGCAGGAAATTTTCGCGGAAATCAAACAGAGTCCTTTGAAAGTGTTCTGGGGCGCTCCTTATAAAACACCTTATACCGTTCCTCAGTCTACCGTATCTTTCAACTTCAACAAAGATGTTCATGAGATGGTACAGAAATGGCCTGAATGCTACGGCGTATGGGAAACTGTTACTGAATTCGTACAGGAAGAAGACGAAGACACACTGGGCGCTATTGCAGAAGCATACAAAAACAATCTGCCCGTATTTGGCTGCGCACCTATGGCAAGAGGCACAAAACTGAACGGTTACCTGTGCAGCGGTGTGCGTCTGGATCATGAAAGCTATGACCACGAAGAAGTAGTGGAAAAAATGCGTAAAGGTATGCACATGCTCATTCGTGAATCTTGTGTAACACACTTCTTGGCAGAAAACATCCGTGCGGTGACAGAAGTGAACCCTGCTTTCGCTCGTCGTGTAAGCTTCTGCACAGACGACGTGACAGCAACAGATATCCTGAGCAAAGGTCACCTGGATCATGTGGTACGTCTGGCAATCCAGGCTGGCGTTGATCCCATGACAGCTATCCAGATGGCTACCATCAACAGCGCGGAAGCATACCGCATCGACCACCTGGTAGGTTCCATCTGCCCCGGCAGAATCGCGGATATCCTGTTCGTAGATAATCTGGAAGAATTCACCGTTGCAAAAGTTATGACAAATGGTCAGATGGTAGCGGAAAACCATCACATTTCCTATGAACTGAAAGCACCCGCAAGAAGCCCTATCTTCAAAGGTCAGCTCAAATGCAAAATGACAACAAAAGAAGATTTCGAATACAAAGTGCCCATCCAGAACGGCAAAGCAAAAGTCCTGTCTATGGATGTAAAAGGCCCCTTCGTTCGTAAGAGACGCGATGTAGAACTGAAAGTTGTAAACGGTGTGATCCAGCCTGATACAGAACAGGATGCCATCATGGTTTCCGTTCTGGAAAGATTCGGCAAAAACGGCAACAAATCTCTGGCATTCTGCTCTGGTTGGAAACTGAAAAACGGCGCTATGGCTTCTACCTGCGCACCTGACGACAACAACTTGGTTGTTATGGGTTCCAGCGCAGAAGATATGTCCATCGCCGTGAACCATCTGATTGAACAGGGCGGCGGTCAGGTTGTTGTAGAAAACGGCAAAGTTATCGAATTCCTGCCTCTGCCTGTGGGCGGTATCGTTAGTGACGAAGAACCTGAAGTAATCGCAGAACTGGAAAAGAAAATCGACGAAGCGGCAAGAAGAATCGGCTCCGATCTGCCTAACCCTATGATGTACATGTTCTTCCTGCCTATCACAGCAATCCCTGACTACGCTTTGACAGACGTTGGCCCTGTGGATTACTGCGCTTTGACCACCTATGATCCCGTTTTGGAACTGGTAGAAGAATGAGAGAAGGGGTTGCCATGAAGAAAGAAGAACTGAGAAAACTGATCCTCACAGCAAAAGGCGCTGTGGAAGCGGATGTTGTTATCAAGAACTGTAAAGTGGTAAACGTATTTACTGGTGAAATCCAGGAAGGTGATATTGCCATTTCCGGCGACCAGATCGCAGGTGTTGGTCAGTATCAGGGGAAAGTGGAAGTGGATGCCGGCGGCAGATATGCCGCTCCCGGCTTCATTGACAGCCATATTCACATTGAATCCTCTTATGTAAGCCCCGAAGAACTGGGCAGACTGCTGGTGCCTCATGGCGGTTGTACCATCATCGCAGATCCTCATGAAATCGTAAACGTTATGGGTATTGAGGCACTGGACTACATGATGGAAGCGGCAAAGAATACCAAAATGGACGTGAAATACATGCTGCCATCCTGCGTGCCTGCCACACCTTTTGAACATGCTGGTCTGGTACTGGGCGCAGATAAAATGGAAGAACCCATTGAACGGGAAAATATCCTGGGCCTGGGCGAATTCATGAATTTCCCCGGCGTTTTCAATGCCGATGATGATACACTGGATAAACTGATGGTTGCCAAAAACGCAGGCAAACTCATCGACGGTCATTCTCCCGGTCTGACAGGCAAAAACCTGACAGCTTATGCCAGCGCGAGAATCCAGGGCGACCATGAATGTGCAACTGTGGAAGATATGAAAGAACGTCTGAGCCTGGGTATGTATATCCTGCTGCGTGAAGGCTCTGCCTGCCATGACCTGCGCAGACTGCTCAAAGGCGTGACACCGGAAAACAGCCGTCGTTGTTTGCTGTGCTCCGACGACAGACAGCCCAAAACCATCCTGCAGGAAGGTCATTTGGACAACCACCTGCGCATGTGCGTAGAAGAAGGCATTGACGCCATGACAGCCATCCGCATGGCAACACTGAATGCGGCAGAATGCTTCAGACTGTACGACAGAGGTGCCATCGCTCCCGGCTATCGTGCGGACGTTGTGTTGCTGGATGATCTGGAACAGTTCCATGTCCATAAAGTTTGGATTTGCGGGGAACTGGTGGCAGAAGAAGGCAAATATCTGCCGGAATTCAAAACCCACGATATTTCCACCGTACGCAACAGCGTGCATTTGAAGGATTTCTCCGTAGATAAATTCAAAATGCATCTGAAATCCGATCATGTTCATGTGATCGCTATTCAGCCCGGCGGTGTTGTGACAAAGAAAGAAACAGCTCATATTCCCGTGGAAAACGGTGAATTTGTGTTCTCTCCTGACAACGACATCGTGAAGGTTGCCGTTGTGGAACGTCACCAGATGACAGGTAATGTGGCATGTGGCTTCCTGAAAGGCTATGGCATCAAAGAAGGTGCTGTGGCGCTGTCCATTGCCCATGATTCTCATAACATCATCGTGACAGGTGTCAGCGATGAAGAAATGGCATTTGCCGTAGAAAAACTGAAAGAACAGAACGGCGGTATTGTTCTGGTGAAAAACGGCGAAGTTATTGAAAGCATGCCTATGCCCATTGCAGGGCTCATGAGCGATCAGAGCGGCGAATGGGTAAAACAGAAACTTATCGACATTCACGACAAAGCATACAGCGAATTGGGCGTAGCAGGGGACGTAGAACCTGTTATGACACTTTGCTTCATGTCTTTGGCGGTTATCCCCGAAATCAAACTGACAGACATGGGTCTGTTTGATGTAGGCACATTCTCCTTCATTCCTGTGGAATGTGAAGCATAAAACATAAAAAATCAGACCTCGTTTTCCTGTGGAAAGCGGGGTCTTTTTGTATAAATTCCGTGGGTTTTTATGCTGTTGTGTGTAGAATAAGATAGAAGGATCAATCAGGAACAGTGAAAGGGGGAACGGTATGAAAGAAGAGGATATCATTGCGAGGCTGAGAGACGGGGACAGTCAAGCGATGGAAGCACTGATGCAGCAGTACGGCCCTTTCTTGCGATATATTCTGACGCCTATACTACTCAATGCCAGTGAACGGGAAGAATGCTTTTCGGAAGTCATTGCCAGTATCTGGCAGAAGCAGGCACAATATGACCCCGGAAAAGGTTCTTGGAAAGCTTGGATGGCAGCCATTGCGAGGAACACAGCACTGAATTGGAACAGAACCCGGAAACAGACGGAACCGTTATCGGAAGAAATACCCGCAGATACTATGGCGCCGGAAGATATTCTGCTACGGAAAGAACGGCAAAAAGCATTGGAACAGGCGCTGCTGCAAGTATCCCGCCAGGAACGGTTGCTTTTTACCGAAAGTATTACTATCTGCAATCCACAGCGCAGATTGCCAGAGAACTTGGCATGACGGAACGGGCTGTGGAAGGAAAACTTTATCGCTTGAAAAAGAAATTACGGAATTTGTTAGGAGGGGATACGGTATGAAACAAAGAGTAGAAGAAAATGGATTTGATAGTTGGTTGGAATCCAGTGTGCCGGAAATCCTGCCTGATGAAATCGTAAAACAGGTCACGCCGTGGAAAAAAGCCATGGGACAGGTGTTGGCAGGTTTTGTCATGACTTCTCTTTCTCTGGATATTTTTTACTTGGATATAATCCTTCCGGCAGTTGGTTATCTGTTTTTTTTCTGGGGTTTTTCAGCAGTTTTTCGGGAGAATCGCTGGTTTCGTATTTGCGGCGGTATCGCTGCTGCGAGAGGTCTGTTTTTTCTGGTGAAATTGTGGCTCCCAGCAGAGGTTTTTCTGGAATTGATTTATACAAAGCCAGTTTTTCTTTTTGCAGCCGGATTTTATACCTATGGTGTTTTTGTTTTTCTTCTTTTCTTTTGGCTGGGGCTGCGGACGGTGCAGCAAAAAGCAGGATTGCCACCACATGCCAAAGGTGTACTGGTTTTGATGCTGTGGTATCTGGTGTTTTATTTGCTGCGGATGTTTTTTGGTTATTTAGGATTGCTGCTTCCTGTTGCATTGTTTGTGGTGTATGCTTTTGCGGTGCAGAGTGTCGCAAAAATCATGAAGGAATTAGAGGATGCAGGATATGTTATGGATATTGCACCCACAAGAATCCATAGACTAATCAGCGGTATTTGCATTCTGGGGATATTTTTTGCGGCAGCACTGCTTTAGTTTTTGGAGAAATCAGCATATCCAACAGAATCCTAGTATGCTACAATAAAGAAAAGGGCAGAAGGGGGTGCCAATATGCGGGATGAAGCGTGGATAGAAGCGGGAAAACGAATGATGCTCCGGCAATTTTTGCTGATGTGTGATAAAGAAGTAATAGAAGTGTAAAAAATTTTGCCGTTCCTATCCGGCA
>OFMK01000957.1_pt1 | contig 25034 bp, 29 predicted proteins | sample 1541781 | NCBI WGS metagenome assembly OFMK01 (sample SAMN04209250, study PRJEB22552) | human gut metagenome | biome: gut; material: feces | host: Homo sapiens | place: USA: Oklahoma
CAGAAAAATCGCAGGCCTTCGCCTGCGCTTTTCGTTGTCCTCATTTACTCTGATAGTATGCTCTTAACTTGTTCTACAAAGGGGTTCATGTCATCAAAGATGACGTCTGCGATCAGTGACCAGTTGATACCGTCATAATCATGCACCAACCGATGCCGCAGCCCGGAGACAACGCTCCACGGAATGTCTGGATGTTCCTTTTTGAACTCTGGCGAAAGCTGATAGACCTGTTCACCGATGTTATAGACCGGCGTGGTTACTGCCCATTGAGAAAACTGCTCAGTCAACAACATCTCTCGTGTGATGCCCCGCCGTTCGATCTCGCTGCTCAGTGCATCCCACAGGGAAACAATCTTCTTCAACCGTTCAGCATCTGTCTTCTTCATGCGATACGGATACCCTCCTTCATTACGGACTCATAAAAAGGCGTTCCCGTATTGACCTCCCGCATCTCAAACACATCGGCATTCCGTCCAGTCATTTCACGCAAGTCCTCGGCCAGTGCGAAAATGTTACGGGGCACAAAGTCTTTTCCGCCCACGATAATGATGTCGATATCAGAATCGGGTGTGGCGTCACCACGGGCATACGATCCGAACAACAGCGCATATTCCGCGTGGTAGCGTTTCAGCAATTCCTTCACGACGGCTTTGACCTCACTGAGCGACAGCGTACTCATAGCGGTGGCACCTCCTTTAACCTGTTCTGCCATTATTATAGCCGACACACCTGAGAATAGCAATCAGCTTTTACAAATTACCCTCATTCATACTCGATCCCCGGCACCTCCAGCCAATGCGTCCAGCCACGGCCTTGGAGCTGCGTCTTGACCACGCCGTATTTGGTACCCATGGCCTCAACGACTTCACCATTGCCGATATATACGCCGATGTGTCCGGGCTTCCACACCGCCAGCCCCGGCGTATCCGGCATGGTCGCGATCTCACCCTTGCGCGTGGCGCTGTAGTACATCTCGTTTGCGCCGACGTCCGGCATCCCATGTGTACCGTAGTCGATGGTCATGGTGTCGGTGGACAGCCAGCCGTAGCCCTTGATGAGTCCTACACAGTCGGCAGTGTGTCTGCCCAGCCAGTTGGCGCGGATGAAGTCCGCGTACTTTCCTACGCCATCCGGATACTGCGTCAGCTTGTACTGCAGCAGCTCCGGCGTCAGCGTCTGCCCGTAGGTGCCCCACACATAACCCCAGCCGGAGTTCCATGCGTTGGTGACGTAGACTACAAGGTCGGCGGCATTCTTCGTAGTCGGGTCGGTGAGCATGGATGCGTCCAATTCGATCGGCACACTGCCGCCCGGCTCATACGTGCCGTTGAAGGTATCGCCGCCCATACTGCCCATGACCATGGCGTAGATATCCACAGCATTGGAACGCTCCTCGTCAGTCACCACGCTGCCGCGCCATGTAGAGAGCTTTTCGTAGACTTCTGCCATCGGAAGAGGTACGGTCACCTCGTATGTTTCCTCCACCAGTTCCTCCGTGCCGTCCTCCTGTACCACCGTTACCATGCGCGTCCGTGTTTCCGTTTTATAAAAACAGTCCACGAAGCGGTCTGCGGCAGCACGGGTCGGCGCGTTGTCGCCGAAGCAGAGGGCAAAGAAAACAGCCTTGACCTGTACCGGGTCAAGGCTGCCTTCCTCGGCTTTCTGATTGACATAGACTGTCGCCGAATCCAAAAGCGAGAATGCCTCCTGCATCTCCGTGATGTGCGCTCGGTATTCCGCAGGAACCTGGCTCGACAATTCCGCGCCATAGAACGCTGCGGATACCACGGCGTTGTTGTGCTGGGACGCGCCATCGCCGAAGCAGCACAGGAACACCACCAGCAGGATCAACGGCGACAAGAGCAAGGCCAATACCCAACCGATGGTCTTTCGGCCATCCTCATTTGTCAACAAGGCAGCCGCTACTCGTGCCAATACGGGCGCGGCCATCACTTTCCACCTGCCGTTCCGAACAATACCGCCTTATGGTCCGGTGCTATGACCTTCAGATGATACCTCTCCGCGCCGCACTTAAACAGGCATTCGCCTCGCCGTGCGCGCCGGATGAGCTCGAACTCCGCCTCGTCCAGCTGCAGCATATCCATGTAGAACCGCCTGCCAATGGAGCCGGGATTGAACAGGAACTGGTGGGGCGGGATGGCGAACAGCGGCTTGGTCATCTCCCGCACACCCTCCTGATCGAAGTCCTCCAGATTCTGGGAAGCCATCAGCAGGGCGGAGTCCCGCTTCCGCACACGCTTCAAGCAGTTGCGGATATACTCAATGGCCACCGGATTGGACAGCCACAGGTACAGCTCATCCAATGCCGCCACCGTGTTGCCCGCCGTCAGAAGCCTGTCCGACATATACGCCAGCACATTGAACAGCAGGGCGTTCCGCAGGCTCTTGGCCGCCGTCAGTACGCCGCCTACGCCAAACACCAAAAATCTGTCGTCCGAGATGTTGGTGTGCCCGTTGAAGAACGGTGCGTCCGCACCCACGCACAGGGAGTGCAGCCCCAGCAGCGCCTCCTGCAGCAGCTCCCGCGTATACAGACTGCCTTTCCTGTAATTTACCAGCTCGTCGTTGATGAGCGCGTACAGGTCGGACAGGATGGGGTAGCCCTCCGGCTTGAGCTGACGGAAGTCCGTTTCCTCAGAAATGCCCCATTTTTTATACAGTGCAGACAGCATGATCTCAATGGTATCCAACTGCGGATCGGAGAAGTCCTTGTAGGCACGAAAGAAGTCCTTTAAGAAGGAGACGTGTCGCGCCAGCAGTGTGGACTTGCGGAAAGCCCCCGGTGCGGACTCGTCCGCCTCTGTGTCCTCGTTCCAACACCGCACCTCCAGCACATTGATGCGCTTCTCGCCGGCCATCAGGTCGATAAAGCAGCCGCCCAACTTGCCACAAAGCTCTTCCAGCTCATGTTCCGCGTCCAGTGAGACCACGGACTTGCCCGCCTCCAGCAGGTTGCAGATCAGCAGCTTCATGAGATAGCTCTTGCCCTGTCCACTGTTGCCGAGGATGAGGATATTGGCAGAGGTCTTGTCGCTGTCGCGGCGGTCGAAATCCACCACGATGTTGCTGCCGTATTTATCCTTGCCGATATAAAAGCCGTTGGGATCTGTCTTGCCGGAGTAGTTGAACGGGTACAGATTGGCCACGCTGCCAGCGGGCAGTACGCGTTCGAACTCCCGGCCAAGGGCGTTATAGCCTACGGGACTGGCGCAGTAAAAGCCCTGCTTCTGCCGCAGGAGCAGCTTGTCCACATTCAGCTTACAGCGCACCAGCTCCGTCAGCACATCGGTCTGAAGCTGCCGCAGGTGCCCCATGCTGTCCGCCGTCATCTCCAGATACACGGCGCAGTGGAGCAGCGGCTCATGCTCACGGTGCATCTTATGCACCAGCTCCGCCACATCCCGCAGGTTGCTCTCGGCCTCCACTGCCTGCCGCAGCTTGTTAGGATCCGAGCCGTCCAGCTTGTTCTTCTTGTTGGCGTTGTCGATGATCCTGTCCTCCTCACCGGGGGACACCTGTCGGCAATATATCCGCAGCGTCACGCCGCTTTTTTCGCCCAAGTGCCGCAGGATGGCCTGAGATTCGGTGCTGGCGGGATATTCCCGCAGCGCCCAGACGCAGCGGTAGGTATTGCCGAAGATGTAGTGATCCACCTCGAACTTCACCACGCCCGGTGCGATGCAGTCCAGATAGGTGCGCAGGAAGGCTTCCCGCGGGGTGCGAGTTTTCTTACGAAACGGATTCCTCATGGGCATACCTCCATTTCCGCCGTCAGCCAACGCGCACCGTCTACGAGGTCAAACACCTCGTGGGTGGCGTCCTGTTCAAAATAAATCGCAAGCAGCTCCAATAGTTCCGTTCCTTCCACTCGGCGAACGGTAAAGCCACTGTCCCGCAGCCGCTGTTCCACTGTTGCGAGGTTGATCGCACCGTCCGTCTTTCTGCGCCGCAGGACAAAGCAGAATTGTCTGGATGATGCCATCATGGTCTGCACATCGTCCAGATGCCGCCGGTCCTGCGCCAGCAGAGTGCGGATAGCGGGATTGCCTTCCTCCTCTGCCCTGCGCCGATAATAGAGACGGTTATCCTGATAGGACTCCTTAGCGTCTAACGCCAGCAGCTCCATCTCCGCCGAGGTCTTCAGCACATTCAGCAGCGCTGTCACCCTCGTGCGGACACCCGACTCCGGCAGCACGTTCAGGTTGGTGGGCTGCACAAGGTAAAAGGTCAACTCACCGCCTGCCGTCAGCACGCTGCTGTCCGTCACGCTCTCAATGCCCACCAGCTGCTGCGTGGACTTCTTCTTTCTCATACTCGTTCCCTCCATTCGTAGTATTGCTGCCCGAAAAAGAAGAACGCTGCGGCGTAGCGCAGAAAGTCCAGCATGCTGACGCCGCCGTGCCGAATGCAGAGAAAGGCCAGTGCCGCTGTGACCACCAATGGGATCACGGTGCCGGCCTGTGTCAGTGCCAATACCGACAGCAGCAGGCCGACGCCGATGAACGCCACGTCCCGCAGCGTCCACAGCCACAGCATCGGGCGAGCTGTCAGATTTTCTGGGTATAGGTACATAGTTCTCCTCCAAAAGTGAAGCCGCAGGCACACGCCTGCGGCTCTGCATGTTGTTATTCCGCATCCACTGCGTCGTTCAGCTCCCGCTCGATGAGGCCGAGAATGAAGTCCTTCTGCTTCAAGCCGTGTTTGGCGAGGTAATCCTTCAGGCGGTCAAAGAGTTCCTCCGGTACCTGAAAGGCGATGGTGCGATTGGTATTGCCCATGTTTTTTGCTCCTCCTTCAAAGTGTTCGTTGAGTATATCCGTGATGTAGTCTGCCAGCGTCTGTCCACGCTGCTCCTGCTCCGCACGCAGCCGCTGGTGCAGCGACAGCGGAATGGGTGCGCAGAGGTTTTTCTTTTCCTCCATGGTGTGCTCCTTTCCGCCTCCCTCCGAGGCAAGCAAAGCATAGCCGAAGCGCAATGGGAAAGCTATTGACAAGTACAACGAAGAAGCAGGCGCAAACGAAGCACAATGGACAAGTTATGTCTAATCGCTCTCCCGTATGGCGTCCGTCATACACTTCATCACGAAATCCACGCAGGGGATGGCTACGCTGTTGCCCAGCGCCTTATATCGTGCGCTGTCAGACGCGCCGGGGATATCTGTCCAGCCATCGGGGAAGCCCTGCAATCTCTCACATTCCAAGGGTGTCAGGCGGCGGATGAGCAGAATGGGCAGATCCTTGTCGCCCATCAGTTCGCAGGTATGGAGTATCAGGTCAGTGGCGTCCTTGCTCTGCCGGGCGCTCTGGGTACCGGCGATCTCGTCGGTGGTAAATGCATCCACACGCCGGCGGCGGAATACCGCGTGCCGGTCAAAGCCGGTCAGTGTGTAGGCCACATTCTCCTGATACCCGATGCCATTGCCGCCGTTCTCCGGCTCGCGGTCTATCGTATTCCCCGCAAGGCAGTAAACCTGCTCCCCCACAAGCGGTACATTGTTACCGCCGGTGCCGCAGCGTGCCGACATGGCCGGAGCCACACTGCCCATCTGTCGATAGCGAGCGTCCATACCGTGGCTCTCAAATATCAACGGCTGGTGATTGCACATCTGCGCCCGAAGCGTGGCGGTTTTATCTACCGTCACGTCCATGCGCTCGCCGCCCTGATCGTTGATGCACAGAACGGTTGGCATACTGTTTCCGCTGCCGCCGGCCTTCAGTGTCGGTGCGACGCCCTCGCGGTAACCGATGCCGCCCGCACTGGCTCCTGCACCAGCGGAGAAGCCGGCGACAAACGTCTGCTGCTTCATCCCCGGCTGCGCACCCAACGCGCCGGCTTTATCGCCCAGATCACGGACTTCATCCCGCTGGTTTGCCGCAAAAGCCACCGATGTGCCGGCCACGAATGTCTGCATCTGCAAATTGGAGGTCGCCATCAGCGCACCCGCCGTATCGCCCAGGTCGATACCCTCGTTCCTTTGGTTGATATGGTACGCCTTGATAAGCCCCATCTGCGCCAATATTACCAAATCGATCATCCGCAGGCCGCTCTGCATTTCCAACGCCAATTTCAGCGTTGCAGGCAACTCCTTCCCGCGCTTCCGTGCTCTACGGAGAATGCCCAGGCAGGCTTTCCGGCTCAAATAGTATTTGCGCTGAGGATGAGGTTCCAAGATCTGCCACAAGGAAGATCCTCTTACGACTCTGGGGCACACCCCAGTATTGAGCTAATGTATAGTTGAAAATAATGTATAGTCACCTCCTAAAACTGATGAAAAATCAGAAAAAATCATCGTCACACTTAACATAATTCCGTATAATTTAAACAATGGCATTGCCATATCAACTAATAGGAGGAATATGCTAATGACGATAGAGCACACAGGCTCATTGAGCGAATGGCTCAGGAAAACGATCAGCAAGTTAAAGTCACACTTAGCTGAACTCGGCTACAGTGAAAGCACGATTTTAAGGTTAGACGCGACATGGAAGGAGTTGATTGTATACTGCGAAGCGTATCAGGCAACTGAGTTCACCGTGGATTTAGAGCGGAGATTTGTCTGGGAACGGTATGGTGCCGATCTTGGCGATAGGGATATATCTCAGAATGTCAGCCGGGCTATTCATATGTTGGACGATTATTTACAGTATGGGATGGTCTTTAAGCAATCAAGTATCACCTTGAAGGGCTTTTCTCCAGCCTATAAGGAGCTATTTGAAGGCTTTTTGGACAGTTTGCGCCAAAACCAAGTGGCTGAAGGTTCTATCAGAACTTGGCGGAGCAGGCTATTTCGCTTTGAGTATTTTCTGCTGGAGTCCGGCATTGAGCATTTCCACCTGCTTGAGCTGCACCATGTAAATACTTATATTGAATCTTTGACTGGATTTTCTCCCGGTACGGTTGCGGCAACAATTCGCATCTTAGGCAAGCTGTTTGATTACGCATTGGCCAAAGGCTACCATTATATCAGTTACGCCAATGCTTTGCCCTGTATCAGACGGACGCATAAGTATCGCCTGCCTACTGTTTTTTCACCGGATGAGGTAGAGTGCATTCTGGCTCAGGTAGACCGATCCAATCCGTTGGGGAAGCGGAACTATGCGATCCTGTTGTTGGTTACCCGGCTGGGGCTGCGCATCAGTGACGTGCGATTGCTTCGATTCGAGAATATTGACTGGAAAAACAAGCGAATTTCAATTCATCAACAAAAAACCGGGATACCCTTAGAACTTCCATTGCTCGAAGATGTGGGCTGGGCAATCATTGATTACCTCCAGCATGGCCGCCCAGAGACAGACTGTCCATGTATATTTGTCCGGCACCTTGCACCGTTTGATGTCATGAGCGGTTCTATGCAAAGGTTGGTTTCCAAACTCGTTTCTAAAGCAGGTGTTCATGTCTCTACGGATAAACCGATTGGGATGCACAGCTTCCGACACAGTGTCGCTACCTCCATGCTGAATAATGGAGCAGAATTAACTGACATTGCGCAAACGCTGGGTCATGCCACACCGGAAAGCACACAGGTATACGTTAGCCTCAATACAGAAATGCTGAGACGATGTGCATTGGAGGTGCTTCTATGAGTAAGAAGCCCTTCTTTACAGGACCATTTGCTCCAATATGCGAATCCTATGTGGCACAAAAAAGGGCATCTGGTCTGGACTATAACCAGCAGGCCAAACTGCTGCGGCTATTTGATAATTTTTGTAAAGATTATGAGATTCAGAGTTACACAATTACGAAAGAGATTGCATTGACATGGTGCAAGAAGCGCCCAAATGAGGCGGACGCCACCCGATATAGCCGAGTGAGTGAGATGCAGAGGTTTGCCCAATACCTGTGCAAACAAGGTTATCCATCCTACCTGCTTCCAGCCCTTCCCAAATGCGGAGAACAACACGTACCCTATATTTTTTCAACGGATGAGTTACATCTCATTTTTGAACGACTTGACTCACTTTCTCCGACTAACCTATCCCCTAACCGACATCTTACTATGCCACTCTTATTTCGCGTACTCTATGGCTGTGGCCTTCGAATTTCTGAAGCGTTGGCGTTACTAAAAAACGATGTGGATTTGAAAGACGGAATTTTGCACATACGGCACGGAAAGAATGACCGCGAGAGGATTGTCCCAATGTCTGCCACATTGACGGAAGAATGTAGAAAATATGCGCAGGCTGTTCATAAAAACACTGTCGAATCAACGCCGTTCTTTTATGCAAAGGGCGGGACCCCTTATACAAAATCCACCATTGGAAAGTTCTTTCGCGGCATTTTGTGGGATGTGGGGATTCCATATAAAGGGAAGCAATTTGGGCCGCGCGTGCATGATCTCCGTCATACATTTTGCTGCCATAATATCCAAAAATGGGCTGAAGCTGGACTCCCAATATACAGCAATCTACTGATTCTTTCCCGTTATGTTGGGCATACATCGATTAGTTCCACCCAGTACTATCTCCGCCTGACCGCACAATCCTTCCCCCATATCATGGATATTTGTGAACAGAATTTGGGCGGCATGTATGCTCCGTTTGACCTTGCCATGGAAAGAGAGGGATTGCAGGATGGCTAATCGTGGACCGACTTTTTTTGCCAAAGCGTTATCAAGATATTTCTTTGAGTATTTACCATCTGAAAGGGGACTAAGCCAAGAAACAATTCAATCCTATCGAGACGCAATGTCCTTGCTACTGGATTTCTGTGAACGGGAACGCAAAATTCGAAGAGATAGGCTGGAAGTTAGCGATTTCAATAGAGAGCTAATTGATGCTTTTTTTCGGTGGCTGGAACAGGAGAAAGGTAACTCTATTACGACAAGGAACCAACGGCGAGCAGCAATCAATGCGTTTTTTAAGTTCCTGCAGTATGAAGATCCAGGCTTTGTACTGCTATGCCAACAGATTCGGGAAATTCCTCCGAAGAAATGTGAGCAAAGGGTTGTCCCGCATCTTTCGGAAGAAGCCATCCAAACTATTTTTGGACAGCCGAACCTTACAACGCGTGAGGGACGGCGTGACTTTGCCTTCTTGACCTTAATCTATGAATCTGCTGCTCGTGCATCTGAAATCGCTAACCTTCGCTTTGGTGATATCCGTTTTGATAAAAAATGGGCCGTTGTACATCTGAAAGGTAAGGGAAGATAGTTCCGAGATATACCAGTTCTTCCTGTACCTGCAAAGATCTTGAAGGATTATCTGGCTGAGGAATCCCAATATCGCCAATGTGATATAGATGCCCCGCTTTTTTGCAACAGAAGCAAGGCCCCTCTAACACGAGGCGGTGTCTACTACATCATACAGAAATATGTTTCCCTTGCACAAAAGGAGAAGCCTGATTTGTTCCCAGTGCGGGTCCATCCTCATGTATTCAGACACAGCCGAGCGATGCATTGGTTAGAGGCCGGTGTGGATTTGCAATATATAAAAGACCTGTTAGGGCATTCTGACATTAAAACTACCGAGGTGTATGCCCGGCTGAACATTAAAATGAAGCAAAAGCTGTTGGAGCAAGTGCATCCGCAGCAGCTTAGTGACCAGCAGCCCTCTTGGACAGATGACGAAAATTTGATGCAATGGTTGACTCAGCTCTATATTCCAACTAAATAATTTCACAGAATAATGTAAAGGCAGCAGGAGCATTCTTGCTGGCTTTACTACACTTCAGGAGGTGACTTTACATTATTTTCTGCTATACATTAGCTCAATTATGTTCAGCTGAACATAATTGAGCGTCGAGGACTCGCCAACATAGGGAGACAAAATCTCCCAATATGGCTGCCCCAGAATATCGCCATCCCCAAGGGTGATTTTCAGGAACATGAATTCCTGATACACCAATTCCGAGCGTTTCTTCCAGGACGATCCGGAAGTCCTCGCCTTTCCGCTTTCCGCTGGAGAAGGCTCCCGGAACGTTTTCCCAGCACAACATTCTGGGTCGAACATGGATGCCTGTTCGCCCTCGTAGTATATCTGCATTTCTCATCTCCCTCACGATCCTGATCTGCTCCATGAAAAGGCCGCTTCGCGCACCGGCAAGACCGGCTCTTGCACCGGCTACGGATAAGTCCTGACAGGGGCTGCCGCCGCAGATGATGTCCACCGGCGGCAGCTCATCGCCCCGCAGCTTCGTGATGTCTCCGAAATGCAGCATCCCCGGCAGGCGCTCCTGTGTGACGCGGATGGGGAACGGTTCGATCTCGCTGGCCCACAGCGGCACAACGCCATTGTGGATAGCCGCCAGTGGGAAGCCTCCTATGCCGTCGAACAAGCTCCCCATGGTGATAACTCTCATTTTGCCGCGGCCACCACCGTCCGTGCCATACTGACCGCACTCTGTGCTGTGTAGACAGCCGAGGAGATATTGGCCCGCGTGGTGGTATCCAGCCCGAACGCACCGGCGATACGGGGGATCTCTCCGGCAGAGAGCATCAAGCCCAGGCCCAGCAGCGCGTGATCCTTAAACACCATCAAGCCAGCTACAAGGATGGTGGCCTGCAAAAAAGCCGTGAGACACAGTCCCACGACCTGCTTGCACCACTGTGTGAAGCCATCCCCGTAGCCGCGTGGTACGCTGAACATATACAGGCTTCCCACCGCGATTTGGATGAGCAGGATGCCTCCGCGCTTGAGGTTGGCGAAGAAGACCTTTATGACCGCATAGGCCATGAGTGCAAGGCAGAAGATGACCATGAGCCCGCTGGTCACCGGCCCGAAGCCCCGCAGAGCAAAGGACGTGGCGGTGGTCAGGCTCTCCACGGCGTTGAAATTCTCCAGCGCCGCTTTTGCCGCGTCCCCGATGCTGGTCGTCCCAAAGCCGGTGATGCCTGCTGTCAGGTCGGCCTGCAGCGATACTGCCAGCTCATACAAGCGCACCGGTACCTGTGTAAAAAGGGAGACCGCCAGAAAGCCTTTGATGGCATTCAAAGCCGCTTCCTTTACGTTTCCACGTCCGCTGGAATACTCCACACCGCACTCGAAGCAGGCTACCACCAGCCCCATGGCAAACAGCGCCCAGCCCAGATAGGAGAAAAACAACACCACGCTCTGTACCCAGCTCATCTCAAAGAGCTCCGCGCCCATGCCGCCCATCTCCGAGAAGAAATTGCCGAGAAAGCCCACGATCTGACCGTAGAACCAGTCCACGATCTGACCCAGCACTGTATCGGCTACAAAGTCCCAAATAAAAATAGTTTCTCACCTCCATAAACGCAGGAAGCACTCTGCCGTCAGCAGGGTGCTTCCTGCGATGCCACGCTTTCTGCAAAAAGCCAACCGAAAAATGTTCGGGCATCGCGGTCACACACCCACAATGTCCCAGATGTACAGCGGTGCCGTCAGCGTGAACACCAGGCAGGCGAACAGAATGGCCGGCGCTGTCCATTCGAACTGTCCCGTTTTTCGATAGTCAAAATATTCAGTCCCCAGCTTCACAAAGAAGAAAATGGCGAGGATCATATCGATGGCCGGGAACACCACATTGTTGACGACGGTCTTGATCTGCCCTGATGCCGCCGCCCATGTGCTCTCCACTGCACCGGCCACATCGCCGCTGCCTGTGGCGTAGGCCGCCACGGAAAACAGCCAGCAGAGCAGCGCCGCTGCGCCGCAGACCATTACCGCACGTTTCACATATTTCATAGCGTTCTCCTTCACATTGTCATTTCGCCCATGGCGGGTGCGTTCTGGCTCTGCCGCAGCTCGGCCAGCTTCTCCGCCGCCCAGTCGGGGATGCACTCGTCGCGGATGATGCCCACGAACTCGGAGCGATTCCATCTCGTTGTCTCACCGTCGCCCAAACAGGTACAGAACACCGAACGGCCTCGAGCGTGAGGGCGGCAGCCGAAGCCACCGGAAGCCAGCCACAATTGGTTCTCCGGCTGCCAGCAGGATTCCCGCAGCGTGTCCGGCGACAGCACCAACACCCTACCGGTGAAGTCCTGCTCTCCGGAATTGGGTTCGCAGTGTTCCGCGCCGAACAGGTGCAGCTTCGTCAGCTCCGCACGGTAGTTGCTTACGAAACCGTCCAGTATGGCGGGATGGCTATTGATGAGGAAAGTATGCCGGTGTCCGCCGTCCTCGGGCACGAAGATAGTGCGACTCCATCTCTTGTTCGTTTCGTGGTAGCGTCCATCGTAGGACTGCATCTGCAGCGTGTTGGCCAGCACATAGCCTACGCGCTTGTAACCGTACTGCTCGATGACGCTTTCGGCGCAGCCCTCCTTGAGGTGCATCCCGTCAAAGTCCCTGCGGATGGCCAGCTCTATGGCACCGGCACAGGCACAGTTGCTGCGGAAATTGGCACGCCACAGCTCCAGTTCGCCCCTGTCCCGCGCCTCCTTCGCCGTGTAGGGGTACATCTCCTCATTTGACAGCATAGATGATATCCCCCTCCTCCAGATGGTGCGCCAGTCTGGACGGGCAGCATCCGCTGTTCAGCAGCAGGATACGGATCATCTCCGGCACGGCGTCCAGGTCAAACTCCTCGGCGGATCTGTCGCAGTGTTTGCCGCAGGGCATCTTGCAGGCATCCAGCACCGCCTCCGTGATCTGCGACGCCGCATCCAGCAGCCCCGCCAGCACGTTTGCCGCCTGCGCCGCCGTCATCTCCTCCGGCATGAGCATGATAAGGTTCTGTGTCATTTGGGCGGACAGCTCCCCGCAGTCCAGCCCCTGCTCTATCAGCTCCCCATTGGGGATGAGCAGGCCGTTCTTATCCCATGTCATTTCGTTCTTCATGTTAGATCCTCCTCAAGTTCTCAAAGGTCGTTCCGGGATATGCACCAGTCGGCATATCTTCCCATCGCTGCTGTAATCGCCGAATATCGTCATCTGCGATGCAAAAACACGGGGATCATAGTTGGTCATGATGTATTCCCGGTATATGTCATTTTTCTTCTTGGATTGGCTGTTGGGACGCTCCACCTCATAGATGAAAAAGTCCTCGTAGAGCCTGCGAATATAGTCGCAGTTGTTATAGGACACCATGGCGAAGCCCGTGTGCTGCGCCAGCACGTCATGGAGCCGTTGATGGTCACTGCGGGGGAATTCCACCGCGTAACGCTCCGCCTCATAATAGGGCGGGTCACAATAGACCGTGGTCTGCGGATCATTATGGGTGGTGATGATGCTCTCGAAATCCTTATTCTCCAGCGCTACATCCTTCAGGCGGTGAGAACACTCCCAAATATCCCGAAAAAAGCGCTGTATATCGCAGGAGCTCACACCATAACTGTCGCCGTTGCCGTTATAGCTGTATCGCTGCAGCTTGTAGATAGCGGCGGCGCGGCGCACATCCGACAGCTCCGCACGGCTTTGCAGCAGCCGCTTGACCTCCTCCGCCTCCGGCGGTGGGAACATCTGCTCTGCCAGCTGCAGCTCCTCATCCAGATACAGCTGTGTGAAGTCCTCGCCCTGCAGCTGTCTGCGCAGCACATCAAACTCGTCGCGGGCATTGATCGGGAGAAAGCTCAGTTCTTTCGTCAGGGCCATAGGGCGGTGCTTGACGCAGAAAAGCAGGTTATACAGGTCGTGGTTCAGGTCGTTATATATTTGCAGGCACCCCTTCGGCACGGCGGTATTCAGCGTGATGATACCGCTGCCGCCAAACACATCCACCAGTGTTTTATAGTGGATAGGCAGGAGCATCTGTATGGCCCACATAAGCTGTCCCTTACCGCCCATCCAAGGCATGAGCTTTATCAGGCTGTCACGCATCAAATTTCTCCAACGCACGCTCCAGCCCGGAGATAGCCGCGTCCAGTCCGCTGCGCATTTTCTGCAAGCCGCGGATGGTATCATAGACCTCCGCCGCCGTTTCCGCGAAGTAGTAGCCCCGCTGGTCTGCCGCGATAGGTACGGTGTCCTGCCGCAGACGGTTGACGCGCCGCCGCAGCTCGTTCCTGCTGATGCCCAGCACACGCTCCAATTCCCGGCTGCTGATCACATTTCTGCGCCCCTTAAATCCATTTTCCAGATACAGGGCAAAGGTTTCCTTCGTCATTCTTGCACTCCCTTCCGGTGACCGTTCACCGAAAAGGGCGCAAAAAGAGGGATCGCCGTCCCTTTTCGGAAAGCGGTCCCATTGTTGTTAAATTTTACTGCATGGTCATGTCCACGCCTTGCCGCGGTACTTGCAGCGGCTGTCCGTCTGGGCGGCAGATATAGCCGTAGTCACTGAAAAGCCCCTGATCACGCCACAACAGGTCTGCCCCGTAGGCCTCCATGTTCAGATGCCGCGTCAGCAGGTCACGATCCGGATCGCTCACGATGACGGAGAGCTCTTCCCTCGCCAATTCCTCCAGAGAATGGATCCCCGGCTCAAGGGCATATTCGCTCAGATGCTCTGCCAGTGCAAACGCATCATCCAAGCCGCTGATGTCCAGCTGACCGGCCACAGCCTTGAACTTTATCAGTTCGTTATTTCTGTCCAGTTCCTCCAGGCACTGCGCAAATCGGTTGATCTGCTCCATGCCGTCATAGGCCATATCCGTGAAGCGCCACATCTCCGGCATGGCGGCGTCGCACTCCTCCAGCCGCACCTCCTGCCAGCTGTCCACCTCCAGGCAGTCCAGCACGGCGTCCAGCTCCGCCTGCTTTGCGGGTAGGTACAACTTTACAGCACGGACATCGCTGACGCAGAGGAAATAGATCATATACGGCGGCTTCCGTGGCGGCCTACCCAAGTTGGGAGGAGCCTGCCGCAGCTCGGACTCCTGCATCACATAGCCGTGGGGCGTAAGTACGCCGCCCTCACCCTCACGCATCGATCTGCCGATCTTCTCGTAGTCCAGCATTTCCAATACGCTGTCCGGCACGGTTGCCAAAGCCGGAAGAAAATCGTTCTCCACGTAGAACTGTCCCAGTGCGGCATCGTCCGTGATCCCCGGCACCACATGACAGCAATCCACGCTGTATGCCAGATCCAGTACCCGCCGGAGCGTCAGCTCACCGCCGTTGTTCTGATACAGATTGTTAAGCTCCATCTGCACCAGACCCTCAAAAGCCACGGCATCCACATCACCGAATGTACGGAGCTTCTCTGCCAGTGCGTTGAACTGGTACAGGTCATACCCGTCAAGGTGTGGGGCGAGAAATTCATATCGGCCCATGTCCTCCACCTGCCAATAGGGTTCCTGTCCCTCCGACAGACGCAGCCTGTCCATGGCATCCACCAGTTCCCACGGTGTGGCGGGCAGCTCCAGCTCCGCGTGATTGCTGTTGTCGGGATTGCCCATGTATATGGAGATAATCTTTTTATCCAAGCTCCATCCCCCCACGGCGCTGTACGATGTCCTCACAGTTGTCCGGGTCTGCACCGGGTACATCCCAGCCGCACATGCTGCCGATCTTCATAGCCTCCTCCTGTGCAGGCGTCACGCCCCTCTTTCTGTTCTGCTCATCCGCGATACGGCGGTTCTCGTGGGCGTCACCGGTAGACCAATCGCTGGGGCAGTACCCGCTTTCGCCGCGTTTGATGCAGATAAGCTGTCCTGTGCCCGGCAGCAGCGAGAAGCACATCTCCGGCAGCTTTTCGAAGTGGGCGCGGAAGCGCTCCTGCTCCGTCTGGATGCTCCAGTCCTCATCCTGCCACAGATGCACATACAGCTCGCTGCCACGTCCAACGGCGATCTCATGCTGCTCGAAACCCTCGCCCCAGCCGTCCGACGCCTGTCCTTCAATATATTCCTTCAGCGTGGTCAGCTCTGCCGCCGACAACTCGCCGCTGATCTGACATTCCGCGATACCCCACAGCTTGCCGTTTCGCCGCTCCACGTCGAAGGTGACGGAACGCACCTTGTCGTTCACACTGTCCGCCGCGTCGTACCAGTGCATGATGCCGCGGGCGGTCTCCTCCGGCATCCGATACTTCACCAGTGCGCTGCGGATATTGTCCTCATACGCGGTCAGGTCGTGTCCGGTCAGCAGCTCCGGCTCTTCCTGCATATTGCCATACACGTCCGGCTCATAAAGCTCGGCGGTAAGCGGCATATATAGCTTCGTCATGCTGAGCTCGGGCGGCAAAACAGTAAAGCTGTCCACGCCGGGGATGAGCGCCAGCACCCGTCCGTTGTCCCATTTCATATGAAACTGCCCGGCGTCGTCGATGTAGTCCAGTTTCCCCGTCGTTCCAGCTTCCACCGGTGCGTACGGATCCTGCATGGAGTCCAGCCGGATGCGTGTACCCACAGGGTACTGCTTCCGCAGGAACGCCAGCATCTCCCGATTTACGTTCATATTAAATTCCTCCCATCGTCTGTGTGTAGTCTTCCAGCTCACAGGGGTTTTCCTCACCAAGAAAGTCAAACAGGATGTCATCTGCTGCCTTGCGGATAGCGGGATCGTCTGTCAGGACTTCATAGCGAAACCCTGTGGTATCGCGGTAGGGCAATTCCTCCTGGATGCAGTTCAAAAAGTCGTCGGCATCGTCGTAGAAGATATCATCGTCCCCTACGAAGGTCACCTTGCCAAAAATACTTATAGTTATCTCGCCTCCGTTCTCTCGCAGTACGCCACATACCGCTGTCGCCCGCCGCTGGCATAGGGGTGGCAGGTGATGAGCGTCAGCAGGTCGCGGTTTGGTTGAATTTTGATTTTCTCCACCTCGTGGGGCTGGATGATCTGAATGTCGGCCACGGTATAGGTCAGTGTTTCCCACAGGTTTGTCAGCGTAACGGTATCGCCCACCGCCAAACGGTCGATGCGCCGAAAATAATCCGCGCCTTTCCAACCTCGGTGTCCGGCAATGACGCAGTTGGTGCTATTGCCACCGATGGGCGCGGATGTGTTTCCCAGCACCGCCGCGCCTGCGGCAAGGTGAGCATCGGATGCACCCAAATAGACAGGCATGGTCAGCTCCATAGCCGGTATCTCCAACACGCCGATGATCTCATCTTCAATACCGTAAGCGGTCAGGTCGGCGGCAGACTCCTCGCAGGCTTCCAAGTCAACAAGGCCGGATTGCTTTTCGGCGTAGATGCGCTGGTTGTAGGCTTGCAGGTCTGCCAGCAGTTTGGGGTACTGCTGCTCCGGCTTCCGTTCTTCGAGGAAGCTCTGCACGGCCTCATCCGTGTCGGCTTGCAGCCTTTGTCCCGTGAACACCGGCCACAGCATGACGCAGATACCCGCCACGGCCAGCAACGCCGCCAGTACAAAAGGTGTCTTACGCATGGCGCATCCTCCTTCTTACCAAAAAGTAAGCACCGCCAACCACAGCCACCGCGCCAAGGCCGATGGTCAGGCCGGTAAGGTAATGTCGCGTCCACGAGGATTCCGCTGGCTTTTCTGCGGCGGCAGTCGCTTCCTGCTCCGGCACATACGGCACACGATACCCTCGCACTATCAATCGGTGGGTATTGACCCCGAACGGGGTGCAGGTCACCAACGTTACATAGTCCTTGCCCTCCTCAATTTGGAGCAGATGTGTGTCCGTGGGTAATACCGTATTGATGGCGTCTACCCTGTATGCCAGCGCTTCTCCCAGCACATGGATGTAAAACGTGTCGCCCACTGCAAGCTGGTCAATGTCCGAAAACAACTTGGAACTTGCCAGTCCACTGTGCGCCGACAGCACCGCGTGGGTACTGCTGCCGCCTACCGGCAAGGACGTTCCTACCACATGACCCACGGCACGCTCCAGCGTGTCCGCGTCCGTGCCGTGCTGCACCGGCAGGTATACGCCGATCTTGGGGATGTCCACATAGGCCATGACACAACCCACCGTGAGCTGTTCGGCATAGGCCAAGGGAGGGGCGGAAGCCCCTCCCTCTGTGATGGCCGCCTGGCCGGACAGCATAGCGTTGTACTGCTCCGCGGCCTGCCGCTGGGCAGTCAGTTCGGTATCATCGGTGTTTTCAATAGCGGCGGTGTAGGCGGTTTCTATGTCGGAATGATACTTCTCATTCAAAAATCCTCCCATCAGCGGATAGAGTAGAAGCCCAAACGCCACAGCACCGCAAGCCGCCGCCAGTAGCCAGCGCTTCACTGCTCGTTCTTGTGCTTACGGCTGCGGATCACGATGAAAGCCGCCGCACCCAGCAGAACCACTCCGCCAATAGTGAACATCCACGTGCCATAGCCGCCAGTCTTGGGCAGGTCGAAGCCGGGGTTGTTGACCACGGTCAGCGGCACGATGGCGCTGCCATCGGTCATGGTAACGTCCTTGCCGTTGACGGTAGCAGAGGCGGTCAGCAGCTTTGCGCCGCACTTCTCACACTGCCCGTTCTCAGCGGCCTTAATGATGATCTTGACCGCGTCCTTGAGGAGAACATAGCCCTTATCCGTAGCGGTTTCAGTCAGGCTGTAGCTATCATCCTCCAGCCCTTTCACGATGATGTGGCCGCTACTGTTGGGGACAAAGGTGGTAGCGTCGGACTTCTTGGTGGTGATACCCTTGGCGTAGTAGATGCCATCTTTCAGGTCGGCGATGATGTAGCAGTCGTCACTGTCATTATGCAGCAGGAACTTGACGTCCTGGATGTCACCCTTGCCATCGCTGAACTGCTTGAGAACGTCGATGCCGTAGGTGTACACATGGCAGCAGTCCTTGAGGGTATCAAAGTAGGTAGTGTTGGTGCGCTTCCACGTCAGCTCGACCTCGTTGGGGTTGTCGGTATCACCCATCTTGGCGTCTGCGGTCAGTGTCGCCGCGTAGGTGATCCGCATGGTGCAGTCGCTGTAGCCGCGCTTCACGCTGTCGGTATACACGCTCTCGGACTCGTTGATCTCGCTCAGGCCGGTATCGGTCATGCGGATGGTCATGGTGTCGGCGGTATCATCGTAACCCACGGTGAATTTGCCGGAGTTTTCATTCCAAGTGGTGATCTTGTCAGTGCAGCCAGCGTCCTTAAAGAACTCAATGACCACATCGTTCTTGTTGTAGCGAATGCCCCTGCTCAGTGTGTCCACATAGGTGTATTCGCTCAGAGCTGATGCCTTGGAGGTGATGGTGGGCAGGGTGCTAATAATCTGATAATCCACCATGTCGCCCACGGAGGCGGTGGCAGTGTGAGCGTACCCATCGGTGATGTCGGTCAGGCTGCCGGTATTCTTGCCGGTGGAGTTCTTTGCTTCGCGCACAGTCTTATCCAACGTAGGGTTACCGGTCTGGTTCTTGGGGTAGACGGTGACATCGTAGTTCCATGCCGCACCGTCCACGGTGGTCATGGGCAGGGACACGAAGAAGGGATTGCAGGTGCTGGTGACATTTTCAGGGACGCGAGTCTCCACGACAAGGTACAATCCCTGCTCCATATTGGAAGCAGAAGTGTAGCCGGTGGCATCCGTCTCGGTCATAGCCACGCCGCCGCTCCTGACGGCGGCCTCCAGCGCATTCTTGACAGTGATGGCATTGGCAGCCAGCGCAGTGGCCAGCTTATTATTAAGCATATCGCTGGTGAAGTAGTTGACGCCGTTCTCAGTCTTGTGAGCGTCTGCGTTGGTCAAGCCGATGGCAGACAGCACGGCGGAGCTGCGATCACTGTTGTCGAAGCCATACAGCACACCCACCTGCCGCTGACCATCCACCAATTCATTGTTCATGGCGATGTCGGCAACACGGAGGTAAGTAAACTCCACGCCTTGGATGGCGTACTTGCTCAGCCTGTCGATAACCGCATCGTCATGCAGGCCGGTGGAGACGTAGGACTCAGCGTCCCACGCGCCGTCATTGCCGGCCTTGGTGATGTCATACTTGTAGATGCTCAGGGATGCTTTTTTGCCGGGATCGATGGTCGGCTCAGCAAATGCCGTGGTCATCAGGCCGATGGCCATGAGCGTCGCCATCAGCAGCGCCAATACGCGATGAACCTTTTTCATTTGGTGTTCTCCTTTTTGATGTTAGATTTTTTGCAAAAATAAACACCCGCCATGAGAGCGAGTGCCGCAAACAGGAAATAGGTTGTAAATCCCGTGCCGCCTGTGAACGGTAGGGCAAATCCCGCATTGTTGCAGGCGGTGATGGTGACATCGCGGTTGCTGCTGTCCAATACTCCGGCGAACAGCGGCTCAGTCAGCAGCGTGTACCCTGCCGGGGCTTTGGTCTCCGTCACACGGTACTGCACACCGGTTTTAAGATTCTCCCACTTTGCGATGCCTGTGTTGTCGGTGGTCACTCTGCCCACCTCCGTCCATGTCTTGCCGTCCGCAGAAGTCTCCAGCAGCAGCTCCGCACCAGCAAGCGGGCTGTCCGTTACCTCCACCTTGCGGACGGTGATGCTGCCCTTGGCGGGTGCGTTCTCTCGGGTGACCTTGATATTGAGGTTTGCTGTGGTCAGGCTGAAATCGTATTTGGTCTCGTCCAGCACATAGCCGTCCACGGTGCTGATCTCCTGATAGACATATTTGCCAAGTCGCAGGCCGGAGAACGTCACCTTGCCGGTGGCGTCGGTCGTGCCATCCGCGATCTTGTTTCCGTTGGCGTCAAAGAGCCGAAACACCACACCGGCCAGCGGCTGCTTGGTGTCGGCGTCCACCTTCAGGATCTCGATGCCGCCCTTGACCGGCGCATTCTCGCGGGTAACTTTCAGCACCTGCCCGTTTTTATTCAGTGCCGCGGAGTATGCCGTGTCATCCAAAACGTACCCATCCGGTGCTTTGAACTCCTTATAGGTATAGCTGCCCAGCCGCAGGCCGGAAAAGGTCAGCTTGCCGTTGACATCCGTATAACCCTCCGCGACCTGTTTGTTGGACGCATCGTACAACCGAAAGCCCGCACCTTGCAGCGGTGTCTTATTGTCACCGTCCACCTTGATGATCTCGACGCTGGCCTTGGCCGGTGTGTTGGTTCTCTTTTGCGTAATGTTCAACTCCGTGGCCGTAATGGTAATTTGATACTTAGTGTTGTCCACCACATAGCCGCTGGGCGCGCTGATCTCCTGATAACTGTACTTGCCCTGGGGCAGATCCTTGAACACCGCCTTGCCATCCGCGCCGGTGGTAGCATCCATCACCTTTTTGCCAGCGCTGTCGTATAGGCGATAGGTCACACCCGCCAGCGCCTTGCCCGTTTCCGCGTCCACCTTGTTGATGGTCAGACTGCCTTTCTCCTCCACAGCCCGGATCTTGATATACACCCGCAGGGGATCACGTCCAACGCCGGTGTAGCTGGCCATTGCCTGATACCGGCCCGTCCGGTCATACCAGCACAACACCGCCTCATCCGGATCCATCTCGAAGGCGCTGCCGGTGGCGGAATACGTTTTCTCACCGAGCAAATTTTTGGCCGCTGCAGCCGTGGCCGTGATGGTCAGGGTGTTGCCCTTCCGTGTGAAGGTAACACCGTTCCCGCTGTTGGCGGTAAAGTTGTAGGCGCTCAACACGCCGTTGGTATCCGTAACGCTGGCCGTGTAGCTGCCCGCCGCGTTCCGTTTCAGTTCGATCACATCGGCCCACAGCTCGGCGTATGCCGCAAAGCTGGGGATCTCATTGGCCGACTGCATCGCCGCCGCGATTTCATCGTACCATAGCTCAAAGGTGGGATAGCGGCTGGTATCCACGCAGTCGTAGAACGGACTGTAGCCCCAGTCATCGTAGGTATAGGCGCTGCGGTATTCACAGATAAGCTCCCAGATGATAGCCTGTGTTGCCGCCCATTTCTCTGCATTGATGATGGCACTGCTGTTCCGGTCGCCGGACGCCGTACCGTAGTCGGCGCTGGGATAGCCGCACGCCAGTGCCAGCGCGATAGCGCTCTGTACAGATGCAGGCAGGTTATACCAGCACCCGCTGCTGCCCTGGACATAGCTGCCGCTGTCATCGGAGTGGACGCCGGGCTGGATGCAGTACGCCACCGTTCCGTTGGCGTACTTGACGTGGTACAGAGCGCTGCCGCTGCCGAGACTGCTGGTAGCCGAGATGGTCATGTTGACGACAGTCGGGGATGTGCTTTGGCTGTAATCATACTGCCGGAAGGTGATCTGACCGGAATAGACGAACTCCCTGTATTTGACTGTCACGGTAGCGGCATAGGCCGTCACCACCAGTGCTGCCGCCATGACCAACGCCAACACAAGGGCTGTCATGTGTTTGAATACTTTCAAATGGCTTCCTCCTCTGCAAAAGATAAGACCTCTCTGTTTCCAGAGAGGTCTTCGCGTATCGTTTTTCTTAACCGGCGTAGAGGACATAGATGAGCAGGCTTGCGCCATCCTCCACGATGCAGACGTTACAATGGAAGCCCGCGTCCGCGATGCTATCCATGCCCACCTGCATCATGAGCTGCCGGAAGGTGTAGTCCACCATATCCCGCGCCTTGGCCTCCAGTGCTTCCTGCGAGGCGTCCACCGACACCGATGCAGGGAAGCGGTAGGCGCTGTTGTCCATCGTCAGACTGCCATCTGTGATGACGCCATACTGTGCGGCAGCGTAATCATTGGCCGCCGCGACAGCCGCCCAGCGGTCTGCCGGTTCGGGTTTCGGCTCCGGTGCAGGGACAGGTTCGGGCGTAGACGCAGGCGCAGGGTGTTCCTCCTGCTTCTCTGCCGGCTTCTGTGAAGGTTCCGGCGTGGGTGCGGGAGCAGGTTTATCCTCCGGTGCAGGCGCGGGTATTGCCGGCTCTTTCGGTGCAGCGGGCGGTGCCGTTTCAGCGGGTGCGGACGGTGTTTCTTCCGTCTTGTCGGAAGGTGTCTCGGCATCGTTGGCGGGTTTCGAATTTTCCTTGCCGCCTGCGTCCTGAGTCTCCTCGACAGTCTCCACGGTAGGCGAGTTCTCAGCACCCCTCTGCGTCCCGTCACCTGCCGGTGCGATAACCTGCGCCGCGCTCTGTACCGCCGCCATCGGCAGCATCGTCGATGCGGAGCGGTCCCCCGTCTGCCCACAGGCCGTGAGCAGCAGGAGCATTCCCGCCATCAGGGTCATGATCCTCTTTTTCATGTGCGTTTCTCCTTTCGTGTTTTGGTAGCACAAACAACTACCACACAACCATCCGTAAGTCAACGGAAAGATCTACAATGACCTATTACGGTGGGAGGCCCTCTGACACAAGCCGTTCCCATGCTCATATCATGCCCCCTATTTCCATGTGAGGCACTTCCTTCTGTGCCATGTTCTGCCGCTGGACATCCAGATCATAGGCCGTACAGTAGCAGTTATAATCGCCCGGAGAGGGGTTGCACCGCAGGCAGTAGCGGTAGCGCTCCGTTTCCACGATGTAGCCGTAGTTCTGTACATAGCCGCCGTCGATTTTTCCGCCGTGTTCATAGCAAAATCGTTCCATAGCGAAGCGGCTTTTCAGCACACTCTCCCGCAGCGTGTCCACGACCTCCTGCAGCTCCGCCTTGAACGCGGGGCTGTTCAGCTCCTCCGGGCCGCGGGGCCACCATGTATGCCAGAACTCGTTGCCGCTGCGCCCGAAATCCATGCGGACATGGCCGACAGCGCCAAGGCGCTTATCTTCTTCGGGGTGCTGGGCATAAAATAAGCCCGCCTCTTCCGGGCGGGTAGGTCGGATATGGAATTGTGTTGCATTTTTCAAGATTTTGGTCTCCTTTCGGTGTAGAATTTGGCTTTACACATTTTGGGGGGTGTGCTATGATGTGGCAAACTAATCGGGATTTGTGAAGGAGTGAGAATAGAAGTGCTTTGGCTTTTCATGGCGGTATTATCTGCCGTTTTTGCGGGTCTGACCTCGGTATTAGCTAAATGCGGCATTAAAAAAACGGATTCGGATATCGCAACCGCACTGCGTACCATTGTTGTTTTGCTTTTTTCGTGGATCATGGTATTCGTTGTCGGCTCGGCAAATACGATAACCGCAATAGCATCAAAGTCTCTGATTTTTTTAATTCTATCCGGACTTGCGACCGGTGCCTCCTGGATGTGCTATTTTAAAGCGTTGTCGATCGGAGATGTCAATAAGGTCGTTCCGATCGACAAATCAAGCGCCGTCCTTACGGTTCTTCTTGCGATCATTCTCTTCAAAGAAACCAATCATCTTGCCGTCAAACTGATCGGCACGGCGCTGCTTGCCGTGGGCGTGTTTCTGATGATTGAAAAAAAGAACTCCGGAGCGAAAAACGAAAGGTCCGCATGGCTGCCGTATGCAATCGGCTCTGCTTTGTTTGCGGCACTGACATCGATACTTGCCAAAGTGGGTATCAGCAATGTTGAGTCAAATCTCGGTACGGCGATTCGCACCGGCGTTGTATTGGTGATGGCATGGCTCATCGTGTTCATGAAAGGTAAGCAATCGCAGGTAAAAAGCATTGACAAAACAGAGCTTGTGTTTATTGCTCTTTCGGGACTTGCCACGGGAGGCAGCTGGCTGTGCTATTATTATGCGATACAGAACGGCATCGTCAGCGTCGTCGTTCCGATCGACAAGCTGAGTATCTTGATATCAATCGGCTTCTCGTACTTTGTATTCAAAGAAAAGCTTACAAAGAAGGCGTTTGCCGGTCTTTTGCTGATGGTTTGTGGTACGCTGGCAATGGCAATCTGGGCATAGACGGATTTCAGTTTGTCTGCCTATCAAGCGGCTCGTTCCAAATGGATCGAGCCGCTTTTGCTTACATCATCCTCTGCCCCTGCCGCTGCTCCGGGAACGGCGGCTCTAAGCGGCGCAGCAGGCCGAACTCTGTTTTTGCCGCGCAGTCATTTCCCATGCAGTCCTGACCGTATTTCTCAAAATCCATACAGCCACGGCACAGGGGTCTGCCTCACACCCGGTCTGCTTACACTTCAGTTCCGCCTGAATGATCATTGTGAAAGCCCTCCCATCACCATGTGGCTGCTCTGGCTGCCGCTCAGCACTTCTTCCATGCTAAAAAAGCCTTTGTAGGCAACATAGCCCCGGTCAGTGAACATCCCGTCCTCCTCATTCATCCGCTCCGTGCCGTACTTTTCATAGTCATAAAAAGCGTCGAGATTTTCGTCATACTCAAAGCGGCCGGACTGCCGGATCATGTACTTGCCGTAGTCCCCCGGCGTATGTGTGCCGGGGGCGAAGTCAAAGAGGTCAAGGCTTTCCGCAAGGTTTTTGATCTGTGCCGCAGACTTTGGCTCTGCCAGCATGA
>OFMK01000958.1_pt1 | contig 24986 bp, 21 predicted proteins | sample 1541781 | NCBI WGS metagenome assembly OFMK01 (sample SAMN04209250, study PRJEB22552) | human gut metagenome | biome: gut; material: feces | host: Homo sapiens | place: USA: Oklahoma
TAAAGTCTTGTACCTCGTCCAATCATCTGCCAAAACTTCGATTTACTCATGACTTTTTTAAAAAATACTAAGTTCAGAACGTCCGGCACGTCAATCCCCGTATCTAACATATCTACAGAAATTGCAATCTGAGGCATCTTTTCTGGATCAGAAAATTCATCAATGGCACTTTGGGCATAAGTCATATAATTATCGATTACTCTTGCATAATCCGGAAGACGTGGATATTCCTTATGAAAAACTTCTAATATTTTTTCCGCATGATGATGATTCTTTGCAAAAATAATTGTCTTTCCAAGTTTCTGTCCATAATCAATCTTGATCCCCTCTGTCATCAATATATTTAAAACCTGCTTTATCGTATCCTCATTGAATATCCATGTGTTGAGAGCTGATGAGCTGATTGATTCAGGCAAATCCCCATGTTCATCCTCAAAGGTTTCCTCATATACTTTCTTATCCTCTTCTGACAATTCATCATATACAATTCCCTGCTCTATAAACTTCAATTTCGATTCCACAGAAACATAATCCACCAGATATCCGTCCTTTACAGCCTGTGCCAAATCATAGCCGTATGTGGGTACGCCGTTTTCCAATTCAAAAACTTCATATGTATTCTTATCAATTTCATCCTTTGGTGTGGCCGTAAGCCCTACCAGCGGAGCATCAAAATAAGAAAAAATATCTCTGTATTTGTTATAAATGGATCTATGTGCTTCATCACAGATCACAAGATCAAAATGACCACAGGTAAATAATTTACCTTCGTTATCGCTTACCGTATCAATGCAATTGATCATCGTCTGATAAGTTGAAAAAACACAATGGGCATTGTAATTGTCCTTTTCTTCCACAAGATTTGTACAGGATAAATTCGGCAGCATATTCACAAAGCTTCGTTTCGCCTGAGTAACCAGCGAATTTCGATCAGCGAGAAAAAGTATATTTTTGATCCATCCGGCTTTCAGCAGACAATCACACAATGCAATGACCGTTCTTGTTTTTCCGGAACCTGTTGCCATAACAAGCAAAGCTTTTCTGCGGTTCTTTTCATCGAAACTATTGCATACCGCTTTTATTGCAGCTTCCTGATAATATCGACCGGCAATCGTTTTATCTGCCATAACGTGTTTCAGACTTGTTCGCATCGTCAATAAATTGAACCACTTCTCCAGGTCTCTTTTGGAATAGATGGATGAACATTTCCGCTCAGGATATTGTCCATCTATGATGCGTGTTGTAAATCCATTTGTAAGAAAAATAACCGGTCTCCTCTTATATTTTTGTTCCAGTAAATCAGCATAAAGTTTTGCCTGCTGTCTTCCCTCGGAAACATCCATACAGGTTCTCTTAGCTTCAATCACTGCCAATGGACGATGCATATCATCATAAAGCACATAATCAGCAAAACCAACTTCTGACCTGTTGGGCATTCCGGAAAGTTCTACTTCATTCATCCAGTTTTTCCCTTCTATCCAACCTGCATCCATAAGCATGGCATCAATATATAGTTTTCTGGTTTTGTATTCTGACAAATCAAGAGGTTTCGGGACATAAGTCTGCTGCTGTTCCTGCCTTCGGGCAGATAATGCCTCTTTCATGGAAGCATTTTCTTCCATTAATTTCTGTAAATCAAGCTCTTGTTGGACAGACTTCTCCCGTGCTTTTTCCAATTCTGCTTTTATATCTTTTGCTGCCTCTTTCGATTTCCTCGCTTTCTCAATTCGAGAAGAAATGATTTTTTTATCAAAAGAATGTTCTTCATACTGATCCGAATAGCAGTACGAAATAAAATCCAAATAAATAAAGAGATTCTCAAGACAGAGCATCGCCTCATCTCTTCCTAATTTTTTATTACTGTGAGCTACATTGTTTCCACATCTCCTGATATAATCCATGCGCTTCCACAAATCCGGACCCACGATCTGTCGATAGTCTTCTGCATTCATAAGACTGTGCAGATTATCCTGATATGGCATTTCAAGCTCCGAATCCACAGAATACATCCATTTTATCGCAAATTCCATCGCTCGACGGCTATTGATAATACTCGCCTCCGGATCCATGAGGATAATCTTCTCCGCCGATATTGCAACATCTGCAAATCTTGAAAATTTTGATTCACTTTTCAGGTAGTCAAAATTAGTTATCATCAAATCCTCCCCCTTCTATCCATGATTCTTTCATTCTTTATCTTTTCACGGAATCTGATGCTGATGTTTCAGGCTTAACATCTCAAATTCGTATTCTTCTGTTCCCTTTGCGATTCTAAACCTGATTCAGATTGTTTCATTCATTTATTTTCTGAAAGCTGCATGTATTGGTATCATTATAAGACAAGTTTTTAACCATTGCTTCTATCAACTCCAATCATTATTTAAAATGTAACTTTTGATTTAGCGACTTGGTGGACAAAGTCTGTAAACTCATTCTGCATTTCCACTGGTGGAGTAAAATATTCCAAAGTTTCCAATGATTTCTGAGTAATTTTAGGTTGACCTGAAAAATCTGCATATTGATGAAAATCCATTACTTTCATCAATTCTGCCAAAAACTCTAATGTAAACTTATTCGTTTTCTGTTCCTTAATGTATATTGCATTATCAGTAATCCATACCGGTTCCGTAACCATATGCACATTTCCGCACCAAGCTCCCACTCTTCCTATAATTACTGTCGGATAATCCACTAATGAACTATCCGTGTACCAAGCAATACCATTTCCACCATACACAGGAATTCCTTCATCCAGTCTATTTCCCTTTGGCAAAAATTTACCACTAGAAAATTTAAACAGCTCACTACCTTTATGAGATTCAAACCCTTTTTCATTAATATAGTAATCACCAAACATCTCGACAAATCGACCTTTCATAAGTTCATCCAGTTTCTGCAGTTCCTGCCAACGCAGATTGATAATTTCTTCTATCCCTGAAAGCTTATCTACAATACTCTGTTGCTCATCAATACATGGTAAATCAATTTTTATTTTTAACAAATCACCTTTTGTAAGACTCGGAATAGTAACAGTCTTGTTTAAACACTCAAAATCAAAGTGTTTGCAAAAATAATACAAATACCTTGGTAACAAAATTTCCTGCTTTGCCTCTAAACCAAATGCTGTATCAACATTCCAAAATGGTTCTTCCACGAAAATAGGATTGTTGATACTTCCTTTACGACCAACAATTACAGTGTTTGCATTGCAAAGATAATCATCTGCATGACCAATAATGCCACCGCTTCCGTAAATTGGATATTTGCCCGTTGGATTCTCTACAGCCTTTTGATTTTTACCATTTTTTATGATCAATACATCATCAAATATCATATGTTCATCCCTGCAAACCCGAACTTGATTACCTCAGGCAATAAATTTTTGGTGAGATGTTTTTACATTACTTTGATTTACAATGGCATATTGCATTGTGGTATCGATTTGAGAATGCCCCAGTATCTTTTGCACCTGTTCGATTGGCATACCTTTATCAATTGCTCTTGTTGCCATTGTTCTGCGAAATTTATGTGGATGAATTTTTTCCATATTTAATTTTCTGCCAAGAGTGCGGATACGAATCTCCACCCCACTAATCTTCAAACGATTATGAGGTGCATCTAACGATACAAAAAGTGCAGGATTATCATCATCTCTTTTCTTCAAATAACTTTGTAAATGCAGCTTGGCTTTGGCATCAAAATATACTTTTCGTTCTTTATCTCCTTTTCCAAACACAATACATTCTCTGGCTTCAAAGTCCACATCCGAGATATTTAGATTTACTAACTCACCTACACGTATTCCCGTAGAATACAGTAAATCAATCATGGCCAGATCTCTGGAACAGCCACAATAATCCCTAAGTAATTCTATTTCTTCATCAGAAATGATTTCTTTTACAGTTTGTTTCGTTTTAATTTTATGAATACGCCTCATTGGACTCTTTAAAATATAATCTTCTTCCTCAAGCCAAGAGAAAAAGCTGGAAATATTTCGTCGAATATTATCCACCGTAACTTTACTGCAGTTATTGATTTTCTGATACTCAACAAGATATTTCCTGATTTCTTCTGTAGAAATCTTTCTGATTGGTTTTTCTATATTTTGAAGCATTCGTTCTACCGTAGCATTATAATATTGGAGGGTTCTGGACGAACATCCTTCTATTTTTTTTGCATCTAGAAATAACTGTAGGTATTCATTATTTGAAATTTCTTCCTTTGGAACATTATTTTCTGAAAATGTTTGAAGCAAAACTTCCTGCAATTTCTTCATCTGTGAAACATTCAAATACTCTGCCATCTCATTAATAATCAATACAATCTTTTCTTCCATATTGGTACTCCTTTCAAATAGTACCAACATCCTTCTCCAAAAACTAATTAAATCATTTGATTTCCTAAGTGTCATTCCACAACTATAATGGATTTTCGTAATAAATATTTACATATTTTCCAATTCGATTCCATAATACTCTTCAATTCCCTCCTGCATTTTCACAAATTCAGGAATATAGTCTTTTAAAATAACTTCAACTAATCTTCTTGCTGCCAACGCATCATAAATATGCGTTAAATCATTTCTGTTTTTTAACATTCCGAGCCAACTATCCTCATCAATAAAATCAAAGATCGTATATGCAGTTTTTAAAATCATTTTGGGAGAACCTGTTGCAGATACAGCCTGTCCTTCATAACTTAACAATTCCTTTAACACTTTCCAACCCAATTCAAATTGTATAAAGAATTTATCAATGATTCCTCCTATAATAAATTCGTTGGATAAATCTTCATTTTCTGCTGTGATAAGCACTTTTAGATTGGATTTAAAATGTTCAAACTTCTTCATATACTATTTTCCCCTCCTTCTTAATGGATTCTCTCAATTCACTCTGTATCTCTTCATCTAAATTAATCATATCAAATTTCAAGAGGGTACTGGTTTCCTCATTTACATCCAACATAAAGCGAATAAAATCGCCACCTTGCACTGCCAAATCTATATCACTTTTTTCTCTGAAATTTCCTCTTGCTCTTGAACCAAACAAAATTACTTTTTTTACATTATATTTTCGGGCAAAATCTCGTATTTCCTCTATTACTATTGGTTTAATTCCTGTTTCTCCCATATTTTCTTCCCCTTTACCCAAAATACTCCTGCATTAAGCTATCAAACAATAACTGCGCTCCATCTAATGCTTTTTGTACTACAACTTTTGATTTGTCGACTTGAGATGCGAAGGTAGTAAACTCCCTTTGCATCTCGTATTCTGGCAATGGAATTCTTACTTTTACCAAATCCTTACTACGAATTCCTTGGGCAGTTCCACCCGTCCTATAAATGTTAATATCTCGTATAAATTGATCTAACTGCATATAAGTGCAAAGAAATACATTATCAACAATATCCTTATGTCCTTTGATGGTAATTACTCTTTGTCCAAGTGCAAATTTTTTGAGATAATCTGGTACCAAACAAGTATTCCCAAATGTATGACCTTCTGTAACAAATAGAATATCTCCCGGATAGCCAAAACCTCTATGCATCCAGTCGCTGTATACCTCTTCTGTAACATACTCATTCACATCTTTAAATACACCTTTACCTACAGATTTTGCATTTACCATTCTTATTGTTCCAGCTTCAGATAACTTCGGTGTTTTTCCTCGATAATCAACAAAATCCGTATCCTCACCGAACGTCCCATAAAAGCAATCACTCAAATTAAACATCTCAACAAATCGACCTTTGATGAGTTCGTCCAGTTTTTGAAGTTCCTCTTTTCTTGCATCAATAATCGATGCAACTTTATCCAAAATCCCGCAGACTTCAAGTTGTTTTTCATATTTTTCAATATTGATCTCTGTTTTTCGAATTACACTTAAATGCAGATTAGGTACGCCAATACCTCTTAAGCCTGCATCAAATTGTCTTTTAGCCACAGGACTATTAATTGCATACAACAAGTACTTCGGATATACAATGTCTTTCGGTCTTAATACTGCCAAGCTTACATAAACATCAAATATTTCATCTCTATCTACTAACGCAGCCACTCCTGTTGTCCCATTTTTAGCAAGCAAAATATCATCTTTTCTTGGACTCAATCGTGCGTATAATTTTTCGTGAAGACTTTTCGGTATACGCTTAACATTATTCCAATCTATTTTTCTTGCAGTCACATCTTTTGATGAAAGGAACATCACTCCACCCTCTTCGCAATATTTTGGAGTTTGATGTGTTCCATCTGTGATAAATTCACAGAGTTCTTCCAATTTATATTTCATGTTTATTCATCCCTACAAACCCGAATTGATCGGCTTTGTATATCCTTCCTTACAAATTTAATAATCTTTCCAGCTCTTCCATTTCCTTGCCAATCTCCAGCTCAATTTCTCGAATATTAGCTATAATTTCCGATGTGGGTGGATATTCAATAGGTACATACTCAATTTCTTTGTACTTATTCATACTGAGATCATACTTATTATCGACAATCTCCTGTTTAGGTACCAGGAAAGATGGATCGGTACGTTTTCTTTCTTTCTCCTTATCCAAATTGTGAAATCTTTCAATAATGTCCGGAATATCATTTTCTTCAACTGAAGTTCGCTTATCATCTAAGCTGAAACCATCTGCCTTCATATCATAAAACCATACCTGATCCGTTCCTCCATGTTCTGTTTTGGTAAAGATGAGAATCGCTGTTGATACTCCTGCATAGGGTTTAAACACACCGGAAGGCATGGAAATTACTGCCTCTAATCTCTGATCCTCCACAATTGCTTTCCTGATGTCTCTATGTGCCTTGGATGAGCCAAACAACACTCCATCCGGAACAATACAGGCACATCTTCCGCCGATCTTTAACATACGAAGAAAGAGTGTCAGAAATAGCAATTCGGTCTTCTTTGTCTTACAAACTTTCAATAAATCTCCTGATACAGACTCTGCATCAAGACTTCCCTTAAATGGCGGATTTGCAAGTATTAATGAATACTTATCCTTATCTGAATTCTGATCGGACAGACTATCCCTATATTCAATAAACGGATTGTCAATTCCGTGGGTCATCATATTCATTGCTCCAATACGAAGCATTGTTCGATCCATGTCATATCCATGAAACATGTGATTCATATAATGGTTTTTCTTCTGTTTGTCAAAGAAAATTTCTTCTTTCTTCTCTTTTTTCAAGTATTCTCCTGCTGCAACTAAGAACCCTGATGTTCCGCAAGCCGGATCACAAATCACCTCATCGCTGGACGGATCCATCAATTCCACCATCATGCGAATAATATGTCTTGGCGTTCTAAACTGACCGTTTCGTCCAGACTGTGCAATTTTTGACAACAAATACTCATACACATCTCCGCGTACATCTGCAGTTTGAATTTCATTCATCCTCTGATATATTTCATCCAGAGAATCCACTACCTTTGACAAAACAAGTGGTGTCGGCAATTTAAAAATTGCATCATCCATATATTTTGAATATGCGCTGTCTTTATCACTGTGTAATGTTTTTATAAACGGAAATACCCATTCCTGCATGACAGAATACATTCGGTCCGCAGGAAAATCATGAAAAACAGACCATTTCAGCTGTGAACCATCAATCATTCGCTCTCCGATTTTTACTTCCCCGGCAAAAATACTTTGATATGGAAGTCCAAGCATAACGCTTTCTTTCGCCGCTGTATTGTCCGAATCATCCAAATCATGAATAAACATCAAATAAGTAATTTGCTCAATCACTTCCAACGGATTTACCAAACCGCCGGACGCAAAAACATCCCATAAACTGTCAATTTTATTTTTTAACTTACCTGTAATCATCGAATCCTCCACTTTCCATACGTACTTTGTGTACCGGCTGCCGTTTTTTCTCCATCCACGAACTACCTACTGTCTAAAGTCGGTGAGATTACGGCAGCCTTATTTCAATTACCTCATTCATTTTAGGCATTTATACTCTGTACGATATCATTGATTATACTTATTCTACTATCATTCCTCTTCATCGTCAATGAGTTAGGGAGTTTGACAGAATCATCATTAGGAATCGAAGGAACTTAGGATTGCCATATCATCGTATATTCTTCTTCCTCGGTATCCTGATCTGTGGTTTGTTTTTGAATTTTAAATTTTTCCCTCTGATAAAATTTCACAGCCCGGTCATTTTTTTTATAAACATCCAGGCTTAATTCTGATTTGATTTCCTTTACAAAATCCAAAAGGATTGTTCCGATCCCCTTTGACTGAAACGGTTCACAAATAAAAATCCCTGCAATATAATTTTCCTCCAGACCGACGAATCCGATGATTCTGTTGGTTTCCTCATTTTCGTATACATAAATCTCCGCCTGCAAAAACATTTCTTTTACAAGTTCAAAATGACGTTCCCAATATTGAGTCGGAATAAAATCATGTGCTTTTCGATTGGTATTCAGCCAAATTTCAGCAATCTCATTTACATCTTCCGCTCGCATTTCCCGAATCATCCCTTTATCCTCCTAATCTATTTTTCTTATATTATATAATCGTCTCGCAGCAGTTCTGACAGGGAATATTTTTTGATTTTTTTCCACCCCATCCAGTAAGCCAGCCCAACAAACCCAATAATTGCCAGAGCAAACATGAAAACCGGAACTATGGGCGCCTCTCTTAAAAATTCCACAGGATCTAAAAAGCTTGCCCGAATCATCATGCCCGTAACAACAATCGTGATCGGAAAGGTAAGGAAAAGCGGTCGTCCTGCAATAGCCAGTGCCTCTGCAAAAAAGATTTTACACATTCCTCCCGGCGTCATTCCAACCGATAAATACCTTGCCAGTTCCCGCTTTCTCTGATATAAAAAACCTAAAGTATTTGAAAATACATTGGCAATTCCAATTGCCGCAAGCAAAAAGCACAAACCTCCGATCATGAACATATATCCACGGATCATGCGATCGTTGTCCAGCTTTTCCTGAATACGATTCTCCGTTTCAAAAGTTTTGCCTTTGCCAATAATATCAGAAATTTGTTTTTCCAAAACACGAAGTTCTGTAAGCTGCGCTCCCTCTTTTGCCAACACAGAAATATATAGATCTTTCTCTGCATTTTTCATGTTCCCTGCCATCTGATCCCACGTTGACATGGAAATAAACTGCACCAGTGAATTATTTTCATATTCTTCTCTCAAAAGCGGCGCTTTCTGTGTGTAGGCAAGAACGGAAGTTTTGACCTTCTGTTCTTCATCCTTTGCATTGTGCAACGTTATATTTTGGGATTGGTTTTTCAAAAATGGAAGATACTTTTTATAACGAAAACTACTGTGTTTCCTGTCCCAAATTCGATTGAACACAATGCTGCCACCAGTCTTGCCGTTTTCACTAAGCTCTTTGCAATATTTTAAAAAACTTTGGTCATCTAAAATTACAATTGGAGCCGACACTTTATAAAGATCTCTTTCCGCTGTGATTGTATTTTCTGATATTTGTTCTAATCCACCCAGTTTTTTTATTTTGCCGCTCACATTTTCTTTGCTCACATAACATACTGCATCTGCCTTTTGATAGATCACAGCACTGCGAACTCCGGGCAATTTTGCAATTTTTTCTCTGTCCGTAAATTTTCTTATATCTGTATTCTCTATCGTCACCATTACATCCCATGCATTTTGGTATCGTTCAAAATAGGTATGCTTTGTGCTAATAGAAGAAAGTGTAAAAAAGCATAACATCATCGTAAATCCAAGAAACGAAAGAGTTAAGGACCATGTCGACGTGCGAAATGCCCTCCTTTGTGCTTTCAGTGAATTCCCCGCCAGTTCTCCTTCCACACCGAATAAAAACTTTAAAATCCGAGTCCGTTTTTTCTTTCTGCAATCAGCTTCCTGCCACCCCCGGATTGCCTGAAGAGGAGTTAATTGACTTACCTTTCTTGCTGGAATCCATGCAGAAATGAAAATCGTAATTCCCGCACCTATCATGGCTGCGAGAAAAATTCTCCAATCATACTGGAAAATAGCTTTATGGCCTCCCACCGATGTTGCAACCTGATTCATCCCCTGCACTACGCCATAGGTCAATAAAATGCCCAGAAGGCTTCCAATGAAAATCGGGACTGCACACAAGACCGCTGCTTCCTGCAAAAGACAAATGCGAATCTGCGCCGGTGTTGCTCCCACACTGGAAAAAATGCCAAACTGACGAATTCTTTCATTCATTGATACTGCAAAGGAATTATGAAGAATTAAAATGAGAGATCCCGATACGAGCAGTAAAATTCCAATATAGAACGTCATAAGAAGCGGTGGTGATTTGTCCTGCGGATCATGTATCAAATATCTGGATAAAAGCAGCTCATGATAAGAAACTGAAGACGCACTCAAGCCAAGTTTTTGAGCAATGACAGGCAGATCCTCATAGATTGTGTGCATATCCTGCAAATAAATATCAATCACTCGATGTTTTCCCTGTGATAATTCTTCATTTACTGCCGCTTTTTCTACATTTGCAAATTTATTGATCCGGTTGAGATCCTTTTCCCCAATTGTACCGGAAATCCTCCCCTGCCAGGCACCTTCTTCTGACTTCACACGTCTTATTTCATCTATCCAGAAGTTAAAAAACAGACAGCAGAGAAGGGATAGAAATAAAGAAGAAATCAACGCTGCTGCCACAATGGAAATACTGGAGGAACGATTCTTCTGTATAAATCCCCGGGAATAATGTTTCCACATTGCCGCTCACCTCATTTCCCCGAAAAAGTCTCTTTGCCATTGCTGTGATCCGCGAACCACATCCCCGATTATCCGTCCATCCTCCATTGTCACAATACGATCTGCTTCTAATGCAATCCTCTCATCATGCGTTACCAAAAGAATGGTCTGATGAAACTTGCGATTTGACAGTTTTAACAAATCCATAATTTCTTTTCCATTTTTACGATCAAGATTTCCAGTGGGCTCATCTGCCAGCAACAAAGCAGGGCGATAAATTAAAGATCTGGCAATGGCTGCTCTCTGACATTGTCCTCCCGATAATTGACTTGGAAAACATTCTAATTTATCCGTCATTCCAAGAGAAGCGATTACCTGATTTACGTACTCCTCCACAGGTTTTCTCCGATCTAACATCAGCGGCATCAAAATATTCTCACGAATTGTAATCGTTGGAATCAAATTATAAAATTGATAAACAAGCCCTACCTTTCTCCGTCTGAAAATTGCCGCCTGCGTAAGATTCATCTGAGAGATATCCACCCCTTCCACAAAAACCTTTCCCTCCGTCGGCTGATCCACACTGCCTAAAATATGCAAAAGCGTTGATTTCCCTGATCCAGAAGCTCCCACAATTGCAACAAATTCCCCCTTTTCCACTGAAAAATCAATTCCATCCAATGCCGTCACCGGTGAATCCCCAGAATCATAAATCTTTCGGATTCCCTGACACTTTAAAAGTTCCATCTGCCTTCTCCTTTCCTTCAATCCATTGATACTTTAGTATAACAAAGGAAAGTGACATCTCAGTGACTATAGATTCTAACTTCAAAACAAGCTCCGCCCTGCGGCAGATTTCTGGCAGAAAGATTCCCGTTTTGCAGTTGGAAAATAGACTGCGATAGGGCAAGTCCAATTCCCGCTCCGTTTTTTCCTGTTCGTTTTCCCCGGTAAAACCGTTCAAAAAGATGCGGCAGATCTTCCGCTGAAAAGCCTTGTCCTTCATCCCATATTCGGACTTCTAAATAGAGTGGATTCCATGAATAATCACAATAAATCGTCCCGCCCTCCGGAGAATATTCCAGACAGTTTTTGATTAAATTCATCAGTGCCTCCATGGTCCATTCCAGATCTCCCATCATTCTTGCATAGCCTTTTTCAGGAATGAAGACGGAAACCTTCTTTTTTTCCAACAGCGTATTCAAATTTTCCGCTGCAAGACTGAGCGCTGTATAAATGTCGACCTCTTCTTGTTCTAAACGCAGCGTTCCGGAGTCAATCTTAGATAACGTCAGCAGCGATTCTTCCAGGCTGCTCAGCCGTTCTATCTGCCGCTTCATCTGATCTATATCAGCATTCGGCATTCTCGTTTTCATGAGCTGCAAAGAAAGGGAGACCGCCGTAATCGGTGTTTTCAACTGATGTGCTATATTTGCCAGATTCTCTGCAAAATTCTTTTTGGCTTTTAACGCCGACTCTCTTGTTTGATAAAGTTCTGTCACAGTTTTATACATTTCATCCTGAAGATGGGAAAACTCATCCTCTTTTCTTTGCAAAACAGTTCCGTCTGCACCAATATTGATTTGTTCCAAATAATCTGTTAATTCCCGAATTCTCTTTCCATGATGCCGCTCCAGAAAGACAGCTGAAACAAGAAAAACACAAGATACTGTCAGCTTCATCCAGAAAGCCGATACCATCGTTGTTCCAATCAGACAGAGCACTGCAGGCAGACAAATCATCAGCCTTTTTTTCTGTTTCTCCGTCATTGATCATCCTCCATACGATACCCAAAGCTTCGCACTGTTTTTATACAAGACGGCTGATGCAGTTTTTGTCTCAAACGCTTCATGGCAACCGTCAGTGTATTATCATTCACATAATTCCCATGATCGTCCCATATTTTTTCCAATAATTTCTTTCTTGTCATTGTATTCCCTTTATTTTCCATTAGCAAAAAAAGCAGCTGGTATTCTGTATGACTTAACGATACTTCCTCTCCTTCATAAAAAACTGCCATTTTTTCTTGATCCAGAGACACCGGACCACAGCACAGATACGAGTCGTGGAATCTCCCGGCTCTGCGCAGCAAAGCACAGATGCGGGAATATAACACGTTTAATTCAAAAGGTTTTACGACGTAATCGTCTGCTCCATTTTGAAATGCAGAGACAATATCTCCCGAATCTTCACGCACCGTCAAAAAAATCACAGGAAGCTCCCTCCAGTGGTATCGAATCCATCGGCATAATGTGCTTCCCTCTCCGTCCGGCAGATTCCAGTCCACCAAAACAATTGCAGGCATCTGACGGCACAACGCCTGCTGCGCTTCAGCAACCGATTTCAAAATCGTGACGCTGCACTTCTGAAGATTTAAATACTCCTTCACAGCGTATGCAATCGCTTCATCATCTTCCACATAAAAAACATCTATCATTCTATATTCCCCGTCTTATTTTTGCACATATTGTAACAAAATCCCATCCAAAACTCAATAGAAAGACCATCCTTGGGAACATCCATTCAAAACTCAAGAACCTTTCATATTGACACTGCTTCGCACTTTTCCTTATAATGGAAAGGAGAAATGTGAGGTGGTTTTTTGAATAATAGAAAATATCATATTGTGGAAGCAATTAACCGACATGGATATATGCGGTTTTCAGATTTGTGCGAAGAATTTCAAGTATCTCCTGCTACCATGCGAAGAGATTTGACAGCACTGGACCAGGAAGGATTAATTCATCGTGTTCATGGCGGGGCAAAGTCCATCAATCCGCCCACAGAACAGACGACAGTGCTCTCTTCTTATGAGCGTTCCATTCTTGCCCCTCAGGAAAAAGAACTGATCGCACGATCTGCATTTCATATGCTGCAAGACGGAAGCTCCGTAATCTTAGACGATGCCACAACCTGCCTTGAACTGGCAAAGTTCATTGCTGCTTCTGATTTAACACTGAACATAATTACAAATAATTTTGATATTGCTTCCCTGCTCAAGGAACATCTAACAATAGAATTATTTTTCATCGGGGGAATTGTCCATAAAACAACTGCTGCAACTTACGGCGCCATTGCAGAACAAATTACACACACACTAAACTGCAATCTTTTATTTATGGGAACAGATGCGGTCCATCCGCAGCAAGGTTTTTTAAACAACCGACTGGATATTATTCCTCTGAAACAAGCAATGATTCAAGCCGCTGCTAAAACAATTGTTTTAGCAGATCACACAAAATTCAGCCGCAAAGCAATGATGAAAATTGCCTCCTTTGATGAAATTGACTATGTAATTACCGACGATCAACTGGATCATGAAACCTATAATTCTTTCGGAGAACAGAAACATCAAATTATTCGTGCTTCGATTGATGATATAAAGAAAAACATGCCATAGCGAAACTATGGCATGTTTTCTCAATTTTCATGATAATAAGAACAATTCAAACATTATCTTTTCTCGTTTTAATCAGTGGGAACGCTCCACTGTCCAAAGCCAGTGGAATCGTAATCACCTTATATCAAAAATCCCATCATGAATTTTCCGGTATTCCATATAAGCCTTTTGATATTTTTCAGCATATACAGCCTTAGGTCTATACAAAGTTCCCGGTTCTTCCTGAATAGCATTCTCATTTATTTTCTTTCTGTCACTCATGGCAGCCAAAAGACAGACTCCATATCCCGCAGAAGCAGCTCCATTTACAACTTCCACTTCTCTGTTTAAGACGTTTGCCATAATTCTCATCCACAAACTACTTTTTGTGCCGCCGCCGCTAATTCTAATTCGCTGCTTCTTTTCTCCTCCCACAGCTTCCAGTAATTCCTTAAAGGCATATGCCACCCCTTCCAGCACAGCTTGTGTCATATGTTCTCGTTTGGTATATGTGCTAAGTCCCAGGAACGCTCCGCGTAAGTTTGCATCAGCATACAGCGTTTTATCTCCGGCAATATGCGGATAAAATTTTACAGAGTTTTCTCCAAAATCCGAATCATGAATCCTCGTTTGATCCACCATCAGATCTTCTGTTTTCACCACTGATTCCACCCACCATTTATGAGCTCCTCCTGCCGCCTGCACCACCCCCTGACAAATATTTATAACCGAATCTTCCTTTCTCCCGGAAAAAAATAATACATTCTTTCCTTTTCCTTGAAATGCCCCATCCGGTTTTGGACTAATCACGACTCCGGAAGTCCCAAGAGAAATCACAGTTTCTCTTTTCTTTAAAATTCCCATTGCCACAGCCGTCGCCGGATTATCACCGGTTCCGGCAATCACTCGAATCGGAGATTCTACCCCTAATAATTGACAGAACCGGGAAGACAAATTTCCGATAACATCACAGCTTCCGTGGACTTTTCCCAAAACCTTTTCTTCTATTCCGATATCATTTAACATATACTCCGACCATTTTTTAGTTTTTATATTATACAGAGAACTTGTAGATGCTCCGCAGTAATCACAACTGTATTCCCCTGTCAGCCGGTATACAATATAATCATACGCGGTCATTACCTTACCCAGTTTCAGAAAATTTTGGGGTTCCTGCCTCTTCATCCATAAAATATTTGCCGCCAGACTTCCTGTAGAAATAATTTTTGAGATTTCATACGTATCCGAATTCTTTTGCAGCTCTTTTCTCAAAGGTGCTATCATGTCTTTTGTTCTTAAATCATTCCACATAATCGCAGGACGAAGCACCTGCCCTTCGTCATTTAAGAATACGGTTGTGTGCATTTGTCCGGTAACACCTATTGTATGTATTTTTTCGTCACGAAAACAACGTATGATATGTTCCAATTCATGAAAGACTGCCTGAAACCAAATTTCAGGATTAATTTCCTTATATCCATCTTTTGGTTCACAATAAGAATATCCTTGATTCCTTTCGTATATAATTTGTCCTGTTTCATTTATTAAAATCGTTTTTAATGCTGATGTTCCCACATCAAATCCCAAATAATACACTTTATCTGCATCCTTTTTCTATCGTTCATTGATGATTCGTACCAAATCACATACTGTCTGTCTGACATTTTCCACGGCTTTCATACTTAAACCATATAAGTTTGCCTCTGTATGATTTTTTTGATATGCTTCTCCAAAGGTAGAAATATATGCTTTCCGAAGATCTGAACCATAATTCACTTTCAACATCTTGTACTTCCTCATCTCCTTTACCTGCTCAAAAGGAATTCCCGACCCGCCATGCAGCACCAGCGGAACCGGAGAAACCGCTGCAATCTTTTCCAAAAGCGACAGGTCAATCTTTGGTACTGCATCCAATCCATGGACATTCCCAATGGACACCGCCAGTGTATCACATCCGGAACGTCTGACAAACTCTTCCACCAGTTCCGGGGCCGTTTTACAATCCGCTTCGCTGACATCGTCGTCCTCTTTTCCACTGATTGCTCCCAATTCCGCTTCCACCGGAATATGATAAAAATGACAGTACTCTGCTACTTCCCGCACTGCTTTTATATTTTCTTCAAAATCATATGCAGAAGCATCCACCATAATCGAAGTAAAACCGGCATCTACACATGCTTGTACATCTTCAAAGCTTTTTCCGTGATCCAAATGCAGTCCGATGGGGGTGTCCGTATCCTTTAAGAATTCATTGACCAGTTCCGCAATGGTTTCGGCATTGGATAGCTGCAGATTATTGGATGAAATTTGAATCAATCCCGGAAGATGTGCATCGTTTAACCCCAAAATAATTGCTTTGGTCATCTCTAAATTCGTTGTATTAAACGCCGGAATCATCAAATTTCTTTTTTGGGCATATTCAAATACATCAAATCCATTTACGATCTTCATACTCAATTCCTTTTCTTAAAAACTATCGCCTATTTTTTTTACAACCGCATCCAGTTTTACTTCCGGTTTTGAAATCTCCTGACGGAAATATACATAAACCCCTTTTTCATCAAGTTCCTTCAAATGCTCCACATCTTCTTTCGATACATAAACGGTTGCTGTGGCATGTACCTGATTATCTTCTCTCGGCGTCTGTCCTACATTGATGGATTCAAAATGAAATCCTTTTATATACGCTTTATATGCCTGCTCAATGGACCGGAAAATCACAATTACTTTTCCGTCTCCGAAATGAGTTTTCTCATATTCCGCAACACCATCTTCTACATTATAAAATTCTACCGTCGTTCCTTTCGGTGCCGCAAATGTTAAAATCTGCTGAACAAATGTATCTTTGCTGGTAGAATCATCAATAATTACTACTTTCGTCGCACTGTAATGTGGAATCCACACACTCGCTACCTGTCCATGAATCATACGAAAATCCACACGTGTCATACAAATTGCCATAATGTTACCTCCTGATATTTTTCTTTATGATTACTTTATGATTTTTATTTCCTGTTTTCTTCTTTCTGCCCATTCCTTATAAACATCCATTTCCAATACTTCCGGATTCAAAACACCAAACTTGGAAATATGATGAATCACATTCGATGTTCTCTGAAATACATATTTCCATGAATTGATGACTGCATCCGTCGTACTTCCTGCCAGATGAGCGGATAATGTAATATTATCCAGCTGACGAATCGGCGCCTCTGCCGGCAGCGGCATTTTCGGATATACATCCGTCGCTGCTCCCGCAATTTTTCTTTCTTTTAATGCCTCAATCAGTGCATCATAATTAACCATAGATGCTCTCGCTGTATTAATAAAATAAGCGGTCGGTTTCATCATTTCAAACTGCTCTTTATCAAAAGTATTTGCATTATCCACAGTCTGTCTGGCATGAATACTGATAAAATCAGATTCCTTACACAACGTATCTAAATCTGTTTTTGTTACGTGATGCTTTTTCATCTCTTCTGCACTGACAAACGGATCCACCGCTATGATATTCACATGGAACCCTGACAATTTTTCTGCCATCAGTTTTCCAATATAGCCAAAGCCAAACAAACCGATGGTTTTTCCATACAAATCCGGCATAATCGCATTATTGGAATATTCTTTTGTCAAACCTCCTTGCTTCATCAGTGCATGCTGCCGTGCAATATTTCTGGATTCCGCAAGCATTAGCCCAATGGCATAATCTGAAACAGCATTGGCATTTCGTCCTGCGGCGTTTACCACTAAAATCCCTCTTTGGGTTGCAGCCGGAATATCAACATTTTCTGTACCCGTTCTGGAAATTCCAATCACTCTTAAATTTTGAAAACGATCCATCATTTCCCCGGATACCGGAGAAAAAGATACCGCCAGCACTTCCGCATCTAAATTTTCCTCATATGCTGGAACCATCGGTTCCGGATTCGGACCAAACTTTTCCAGACGATAAATGTTTTTGATAAAATCTACAGACGGATCCGGATCCGTATATTTCCCAATGATAACCGGACCATCTGTAAATTTTTTCGCATATTCTTCCGAATATTCTATCTGTTCCCGATAATTTTTATATAGCGCATCATACATACAAAGTACTTTCATCTTACTACCTCATTTCTTACTTTCTATCCTAAAATTCCCGCAAATCCACATAACAATCCAACTACAGTGGTTGCCAGCAGCATCCGGACAAATTTTCCTCCTTTTGACATATAGTTAAACCCACACCAACAGAAAATCATCATCAGTGCTCCCGGCAGTGCAGAATCCAAAAATCCCTGCAGAGTATAGTCTTTGGTAATCTGTAATACCGCATCAATATGTGCATTGTTCGCTGTCATAACACCCATCATCGTAAAACCAATGACGCTGACGGATAACAAAATTTTTTGAAAAATACCTTTTTGCAGTAACTGGATGATAGACTGTCCTCCCAAATTATATCCGATCAAATGAGAGAACCATCCAATCACATTTGCCAAAACTCCCCATAACATAATTCCAAACGCCGCATACCAATGCCCTGCAATTGCTCCTGCAATACATACGGATTTAATAATGGAAATTGCAGTTGTCCAGAAAATAGAATCTCCCAATCCTGCCATTGGTCCCATCAAAGATGTTTCCATGGTAATAATATCCTGTCCTTCAATCGGCGCTCCTTTGGCTTTTTCTTCTTCCATGGATAAAGACAATCCATGAATACATGCACCCATACATGGTTCTGTAATAAATGGCGTTAAATGGCGAAGCATTGCTTCCTGATAGCCGTCCGGATCATTTTTATATATTTTTTCTAATGCCGGTTTCATGACATACATATATCCTACGCCAAAGAAATACTCTAAACTTTGGGCTTCCCGGAACCATAATAAAGTTCTCATATACAGTCTTGCATGGTCTCTCAAAGTAAGTTCACTCTTGGCTGGATCAATTTTCATCAATGATTTAAAATCAAGATCCAGCGATTCGGATGTTTCTTCCGCAGGGTTGCTTGTAAATTTCATATAAAACAGTGCAAAAATAACTGCAAACACCAAAATCGTCAAAGTTGTCCATTCCAATAATGTTGACATATAATAACCGATAATAAAGAATGGATATAATTCTTTCCGTCCCATCATTGCACAGCATAAAATCAATCCCAATGCCGGAAGCAAACCACCAACTACCGTAAATCCATTCATCACCCACTCCGGTAATCTGGATACAATATCTCCCATGGATGTTCCGCCAAAGTAAATTAGTAATGCCAGCGGCACAGCACGTACAATATATCCGACAACCCACGGTCCGGCAAACGCATCAATCCATAAGCTCTGATACTTTCCAGCCCTAATGCGTTTTTCCGCATCTCTATGCCAATATGAGTTCACCAGACGGCGGAATGTATCAATAAATGATCCCACCAGACCGAATGCAGTGGCTACCACCAAAGCTGCACTGGCATCCCAATGAAATTTTAATGCAATAGGAATTGCTATAATACTTGCCAAAGACACGTCTGATCCTAAATTTCCTCCTACAGAGTTGGCTCCAATAAATACTAAGCCAATCGTACCTCCTAAAAGCAATCCCTGTCCTACATCACCATATGCCAGTCCAAGAACAAATCCAATCAATACAGAATCCTGCCATGTTGCCCATGAATTCAATGGTGCAATACAAAAATCCATCCACGTTATCCAATAGAATGTTCCTAATAAAAATGCTTCTAATAAAGTAAATTCCATATTTCCTCCTCCAAACATTATTTTCTCTTTTTCAGCTCTAACATTTTAATATTCCGGTACTTCTCCTCCTTCCTTTTTCACTAAATATCTCAACAATTTCTGAACTACTGAAATCAAAGGACCTGATAAACGAAATAATATTAAAAAAAGATGTTTTCGCCGCATATAATTTTCGATGTTATTTTACTTTGATTGCGCATTCCACTGTTCCCCCACATTCATAATTGCTTCTTTTCCCATCTCCACAAGCTGTTCTAAAAAATCAATACTTTTATCTTCTCTGGCTCCCACAGCTGCAATTAACATTCCAAGATTCATTCCGCATACAGCTCTGATTTCTTTTCCTTCTCTCAAGCAGTACTGCATCACTTGATTAAAAGGACTTCCTCCAAAAATATCAATGAGAAAAATGGATTTTTCCGGCATGACTTCATATAACTCTGCTGCCGCTTTTCCGTATTCTTCTGAATTATCTCCTTCATGTAATTCCAATGCTGATACATTCACGGCATCTCCCGAAACCATCTCCATGGTTCCTAATAAACCTCCTGCCAACGGTCCATGACTCATTAGAATAATTCCCGGAACATCTGATTGAATTTCGCTTATTTTTGTTCCAATTTGTTTCATTTTCTTTCCTCCAAAAAATTTATTTCACTTCATCTCTTTGATATCCCCTATTATACGAACATTTTGAGCGATTGTCAACCTTCTATTTCGCTCATTGTTCAATATATTGATCGTTCACATTCATTTTTAAGCGATTTTATTGACATTTCTTTATTTTTTGGTAAGATAAGTTTAAATATATGATTCATTTCATCATAGGAGGTAAGGAAATCATGAACAAAAAGCGACAAAATAATGTCCTACAATTCATAAACGATCATAAATACGTTCGTTTTTCTGAATTGTATACAACCTTCCATGTCTCCCCAGCTACCATGCGGAGAGATCTAACACAATTAGAACAAAATGGTGTCATTCAACGTGTTCATGGAGGTGCACGTTCCATCCAAAAAGCTTCTTCTTCTGATTTTCCGGTTATAGACCATCGCATCCACGATTGTGTTAAAGAAAAAGAAAGAATTGCATCTCATGCACTGCAGCTGATTCATGATCACTCTTCCATCATATTAGATGCATCTACAACCTGTCTGAAATTAGCTCATGCTATTTGCAGTACAAATTTAAAATTAACTGTTATCACCAATTATTTTGAAGTGGCAAATACACTGTTAAATTCTGAAACAATTGAAATTTTATTTATTGGGGGTATTGTCCGAAAAGGATTTTCTTCTACTTCCGGAATGATTGCAGAAGAAAACCTAATGGATATGAATGCCGATCTTGGATTTATCGGCGTCGACGGGATTACACCAGAAAAGGGGTTATCCAACAATCGTTTAGATATTATTGAATGGAAAAAACTAATTATTAAAAATTCTTTATCTTCTTATGTATTAGCAGATCATACGAAATTTCATTCCGCAGCAATTTTACCAATCTCTCCTTTGTCTGAAATTACGAATGTTATCACTGATGCACAGCTGCCTGATTCCGTTTTATCAAACTTCGGAAGCGACAGATCAAAAATTATATTAGCAAAATGACTTCTCTCACATCGACTCAGTGAATTCTATCGCTTTCTTACTTTTTGAATTTTATGGTCTAATAAAGTTTGTCGCAATCCTGCCCATCGTATGCATTCCGCGCAGCGTTTTATGATATAGGGATATAGGAAAGCTCCAGACAAACTTTGCCTGGAGCTTTTATCAAAAATAGATGCAATTTTTCTAACAATTTTCCATTGTTTTTCCTTCACCGCATAATCCCTCAAAATCTTTGGTAAATGCATCGACTGCTGCAACCACAGAATCATTCTTAATGAGTCCTTCAATGACATCGGATGCAATAGTAGCCGCACCGATTCCATAAGCACAAAGCTCCTGAACCTGCTGTGAATTCTTAAAGCTTGCTGCAAGAACCTCTGTTTTCAGTCCATTGTTTTTAAAAATATCATGAATCTTCTTTACAGATGCAATTCCGTCGGCTCCCAGATTATCAATCCGATTCACATAAGGCGCAGCATAGACAGCTCCCGCTTTCGCTGCAAGAAATGCCTGCATTGGAGTATAAATTGCAGTTGCCGTAATTTTCACACCTTCTGCTGCCAACGCCTTCATTGCCTTTAATCCTTCTCTCGTCGTCGGTACTTTAATAAATGTATTTTCCCCTAACTCCTTCCTGATTTTCGCAGCCTCGGTTATCATATCTTCCGCGTTTTTAGACACTACCTGTACATGCAGATCTGCATCCTGTCCGATGATTTGACGAATTTCCTTTAACACATCATATGGCTGTTTTCCGCTTTTTGCCAAAATCGAAGGATTCGTTGTAACCCCTTCCACCGGATAATATTCGTACAGTGCCTTGATTGCTTCTACATTTGCGTCGTCAATAATAAATTTCATAACATTTCTCCTTTTTATTTTAATTTTCAATGATAACCTTTTTTACACCGCCCTCCAGAGCCCAGCTTTTAAATTCCTGCATTTGCTCTTTGGAGTACATCTTCGGATTCTCCCGAAAGCAGAATTCCCTGTCTACCAGACCGTATTTGGATTCTGCCAGCGGATTATAATTTAAAATCTCATAAGTTACTTCTGGATATATTCCACTGATATATCTGGAAATTTCAAGTATATTTTCTTTGCACGCTGTCATATCAGGAATCATCGGCGTACGAATCACCGCACATTCCTTTTTATCAGATTCCAACAAATATTTCAGATTTTCTTTGATTTTCTGATTGGAAACCCCGGTATATGTTTTATGGAGCCTGTCATCTGCCAATTTAAAATCCGCAAATATAAAATCCAGATACGGGAAAACCTGCTCCAAGACTTTTGGATCTGCAAACAGTGATGTTTCGATGGCTGTATGAATTCCTTCCTCTTTGCACTGTTTTAAAATTTCCAGCGAAAATTCCCATTGAAACAACGCTTCTCCGCCAGACAGCGTGATGCCTCCTCCATGTCTGTAAAATACCATATCCTTTCGGATTTCTTCCATAACCTCTTCCACTTCATACTCTCCGGAATCCATTTCCAATGCAGCTGCCGGACACCAGTCTATTAATTCTTTCCAGTCTTCTTTGGCATTTACATTCAACGCTATACACCCATCCTGTATTTTCATCCCGCCGTCACAGCTTTTTTTCACGCAGGTACCACATTTTATACAACGATTCTCAAAATATAACGGCCGATCTTTGAATGAAATTCCTTCCGGATTCTGACACCAGATACAGGTCAGAGGACACCCTTTTAAAAATACCGTAGTTCGGATTCCTGAACCATCATGAGTTGAAAATCTCTGAATATCAAAAATTTTTCCTTTCATTTTAAATTTCTCCATAACTGGTTCGTGCAATAATTTCATTTTGCAGTTCATCTGCCAGTTCTGTAAAGTACGCCGTATAGCCGGCAACTCTTACGGTAAGTCCCCGATATTGTTCCGGATGTTCTTTTGCCGCAATCAAATCTTCTTTTCTTACAACATTAAATTGAATATGAGGAATTTCCAGATCTACAAAGCTTCTCAGGAAATCCGCGAACTTTTGAATTCCTATTTCATTTTTGAAAAATTCCGGAATAAATTTCATATTCAGAAGTCCTCCGTTGGTTGTCAGATTCTTATCCAATTTTGATACAGATTTTAATACAGCCGTCGGTCCCTTTCGGTCTCTGCCGTAAACCGGTGACATTCCTCCGTCTGCTAACGGCTCTTTGGCATAACGTCCATCCGGCGTTGCCCCGACATTTTCTCCCATCGGTACATGCGCCGATACCGTATACATACCGGTATGATACGGACCTTTGCGATAGTTGGTAAACGTCCGCAGACGATTTTTAAAATATTCTGCCCATTTCGTTCCCATTGCGTCGACCCAGTCCACATCATTTCCATATTTCGGAACTTTATGAAGCAGCATAGCGCGAATGATTTCATATCCTTGAAAGTTTGCTTTTAATGCATCCAGCATCGTCTTTCGATCAATTTTTTTCTCTTCATAAACCATCTGCCTGATTGCCGCCAGACTGTCCGCTAAATTTGCCACCTGAATCATCTGGATTCCCGACAAGTTATATTTGGCTCCTCCCGCCGTCACATCAATGCCCTGTTCCATGCAGCGATCAACCACTGCAGATAAAAACGGTGACGGAAGCAAATCAATATGTGCCTTTTCTACTTCCTCACAGGCAAGCAGCATTTTATCCATAAAATAATCAATCTGTTTCTGCAAAGCAGTTTCCAAATCTTCAAAAGTCTCATATGTCTCCAGATTTCCATAATCCGGCGCAATCGTTTCTCCGCTCAGCAGACAAGTTCCCCCGGTTAATGTAACCTCCAGCGCTTTATTTAAATTAAACATCGCAGAATCACTCCAGCCAAGATTATTTCCCTGTGTTGTCAATTCCACACAACCGACAATTGCATAATCCAGCGCATCCTTTCGTTCAATCCCCAGCTCCATCATCGAAGGAATCACCGCTTTATCATTAAAAAATTGAGGCATTCCGCTTCCTTTGGCAACCGTCCGAACTGCTTCTTTTAACAACGCTTCTCCGGTCCCTTCGTGAAGTCTTACAGACAAATTCGGCTGTGGAAGTCCCAAATGTTTTTGAGCTTCTAAAAATAAGAAGGAAAGCTCGTTGGAATAATCCTTTCCGTTTTCATCCTGTCCGCCGATTGCAATATTAAATCCAATCGGGAATCCGGCAAAATATTTTGCTCCGTGAGAATTTCTCATATAAACAATCTCATTAAATTTCAGCCACATACATTCAATAATTTCCAATGCATCCTGTCTTGTTAAATTTCCTGCATTTCTGTCCTTTTCATAATAGGAAATCAAATGCCGATCCATTCTTCCCGGTGAAAATGAAGATGCATTCGATTCCATCTGCAAAATGACAAATAAAAACCATAGAGATTGTACTGCTTCATGAAAGGTTTCTGCCGGTCTCTCACTTAAATTTTTACAGTTTTGCGCTACTTTTCTCATAGAATCTCTTTGATCTGCATTCTTTTCTGTCTCCGCCATAGACATCAGCAGATCATAATAGCGGAGCATAAAGCTTCTGGCGCCCTGCATCA
>OFMK01000973.1_pt1 | contig 24638 bp, 21 predicted proteins | sample 1541781 | NCBI WGS metagenome assembly OFMK01 (sample SAMN04209250, study PRJEB22552) | human gut metagenome | biome: gut; material: feces | host: Homo sapiens | place: USA: Oklahoma
GCATACGATGATGCAGAGCCTTCTCCCTCGGACAGGCGGTTCCAAAGCTCCGCGGCCTGATACAGATGAATCGCGCTGCCGTCGGGAAGGCGCCCCAGCCGGTAAAGATCGCGAGCCAGAGTATTCCAAACGCTTGGATGATCGGTTTCATCGACAATAGTACGGCAAAGCGATACGCTCGCTTCCAGCCATTGTCGCTCTCCGTCCGGATCGTCTTTCTTCCGGCATAGGCTGCCCAGCAATCTGTATACATATACCAGATCACGCTTGGAATGTACCGTCCCGGTGCGGTTCGCAATATCCTGCAACAGCGACAGAGCGGCTTGGTACCGGCGATGTGCTTCGGACAGGTTTCCCTCCAACCTGTACACAATACCCAGCCTGCAATGGCACATCGCCAAATTGCGCCAGTCGTACAGGGCTTGCGTTGCTTCGGCCAAGCTGCGGTACAGCGTCAGACTTTCCTCGTAGCAGCGGCGTGCGCCGGGAATATCTTTCTGATCACGGAGCAAGTTGCCTATGCCTATGTAACTGGATGACAATGCCCGTCTCGTCTGGACGGAACCGATTTCCTCATTTAACGCACGGCGTAGATGCTGACTTTCTTCCAACAGTTTTTGGATCTCGGCATACTTGGGCGGCGTGTCGGCTTGATGCAAATATGCATCAGCCAACCATTCGCAGGACAGTGCGAGATACTCCCGGTCTCTCACTTCGTTGGTGTCCCGTACCAGTCCCCGGGACAGCTCGGCTGCCATCCGGAAGTAAATATCTGCGCTGTCGTCGTTCTCCTCGCGATATAGGGTGCCTAGCTGGATCTGGCTTTCCACCGTATCCCGCCGGATTTGGATGGTGTTGTCTGATTGGGACAGATTAAACCGCAGTTTGGCGCTTTTCTTCAGCCAACGGCGCGCTTCTGTCATATTTCCTTGCCTCCGATACAGATTTCCCAAACTGCTGTAACCGCAGGCTTGATAGCGCTGTGTGCAGGCAATGCCTTGCTCTTCGCCCTGACCGGTCAAGGCGAAGAACTCTTCCTCAAAAATCTTTCCGGCGGCGGTCAGCTCATCCAAATCAGCGTATTGATCCCCCAAATCCCACAGGGCTTTGGCAAATGCCTGAAAGGTATGCTCGTTAGGGGTCACCTCCCAATAAGTTCGGAGGGTGTCGGCCAGCCGCCGTTGCCAGAAGGCGGCTTGGCGGTAATCCCGGGTCACACCATCCCCGTTGGAGTACATAGTCACTAATTTTTCCATTGCTTCGTTCAGACCGGCGTCAGCGGCCCCTTGGATAAGCGGTACTGCCCGCTCTTTATCTACCTCTACGTCAATGCCGTTGAGATAGGCCAGCCCAATGAAAAAATTATGTTTGGGGTCATTGTCATTTTCCCGCAGAGCCAGTTCCTGCAGCGCCGCCTTGAGTTCTTCTGAGAGGGCAGGTTCACTTCGGCCGGAGGTGCAGGGAGGGATCCCTGGATAGGCGGCCTCCAGTTCTGTCCTGCTTGCAGGAATCATCTCCACCGGTAAAATGGGCTTTCCGCTGTTTTGGGCAGCAGGGAATTCTTCCTGCATCACATAATTAGGATGTTCCAGCAAGTGAGGTGTCACCGCCAGTACAAAAAGATGACTCTTCTCAAGTGCTTTGGCGATGGCTTGATTGAAATTCTCACCCGGAGTGAGAAACTCATCGTACCAAATGGCAATATCCCGACAGAACTCACTGGCATGGATCAGACGCATCAATGACTGAGCCTCCCGCCGATCCTTTTTCCGGTAGCTCAAGAAGATATAGGCATCGAAGGCATCCCGGATCTGGGCGGCCAATTTGTCGCCGATGAGGACAGCATCAAGAAAATTCTTCAGTCTTTCCGTATAGGGCAAGGCAGCGGGATCTGTTTGATTCGGATCAAGACACTGCAGGTCTCCGCATTTTGGGTTAAAGAGCGCTTCCAGCCCCGGCTCCATCAGGATGGGCAGTACCGGGATATGCTGCGCCACGGCAAAGGGAAACTCCCGCTCCAAAGCAGGGGAGGGACTGGTGAGCAGCCGGGCAGTCACCGGTAATACGAAAAGCTGCATTTGGGACAGAGCAGCCTCCCGCTCTTCCCATTCGTTGGGAGAACAGGGGGCACCCCCCTCCGGCGCGTACCAGACGGAACAATCTGCATAGGATAGGATTTCTTTGACGATAGGATCAAGGAATGCTTTCTGGTCGGCAGGATGACAGCAGAAGTATACCCGGGGCTTGCCATGCGGAGTGCTGTTCCCACGGGTATGATACACAAGCTGGGACATGAAAAACCCTCCTTCATAGGGAATTCACGTGTGATGGATGGAAATGGTCGAAAAATCAAACATTTTTCCGAGCTTCAAAAAGACTGGCTACATTTTCATAGTCATATCGCTTCAAAAGTCCGGGTTCCTGCTGAGGCAGGGTATCGAGCTGATCCCAATCCACCAGACAGGCATGTCGTTTTTCTGCGGAACGCTTGAGTCGGCAGTGATCCCGCTCCTCCGGCGTTAATTCCATCAGCGGAAATGGAACGCATTCCAACGGAGATGTTCATATTGAGCCAGCTCCCAGAAAAGGGCTTCTCTTTCCGGTTCGTTTAGAGAAGATATATCGCCGGCCAATAACAGTTTGTTGGGGATATCCCATACCACTGCCCGGTTTGAGGACTGTGTAAAGGTGTCCAGTTCCCGCCACTGAGGGGTAAACAGGCTGTTGTGCTGGTATTGACGATGGAGTGCCTCGGCTTGACGATCAATACTGCGCTCGATCAGTTTTTCGTAAGTAAATTGGCACTGATTGACCTGTTGGAAAATTACGTTGTCATCATTTTGAAGCAAGGCTGCAGCACCCGGATCCTCATGGAACAGAGCAACTACCAGTTGAGGGGTGGGCTGTTCCGTGGTGCCGTGGACAAAAAGGCGGCGAATGCGAAGTGTAAGGTGGATATTTTCTTCTGTATCTTGGGTAGCCACCAATATCTGGTGGAAACGCCTTGCGGACAGTGCCTGAAAGAGTGCATCGGAGGGGACATGGGCATCTAGCCACTGCAAGCCTGATGCCTGCACAAAATAGGGAAAGTCGCTGAGAAAGGCAGCCTTTTTGTCGGTCAGTTCATGATCTATCACCAAAACGTCCAAAGCAGGTGTTCCTGATGCGGTAGTGAATGAGGTGTTTTCGTAGGTTTGCAGTAAAAACTCCCGAGCAAAAGCGTCGAATCCGATGATACACAGGGAAAAGGGGGCATGTGGGCGAAAAATGTGTCCCGGAGCTGGCGGTGGATCGAGTTGACGCAGACGAGCCAGAGGACGGTTTTGGAAAAGAAAGTCCTGTACCGCCATTTGCTCTTGGGAGAGAAGGTACAGATCTAGATGGGGGAACACCATATTCTCTATCCGCAGCAATTCATTATTTGTAAAAGCGGTGACACGCAGCGAAATGCCGTGCTTGCCAACTTCCTCCAATTCCAACAGGAGTTGTTGGTTGCGCAAATCATCCGCAGGGAGGAGCAGAACTTGATAGTTTTTGCCATTTTGCAGCCGGCTGAGAAAGGAGAAATCAGCCTCATAAGCATCAAGCGGAAGGTCCGCAGACACCTGATCCGTGAGATAGACGACCGCCGGGTAGGGAACGCAGCAATTCAAATCCCGGATAAACCGACCAGCATCATTTCGAGTTCCGGTCACAAGATAGATGGTTTTACGAGTGAACATCCTCCACTTCATACGGATACGGACAAAAATCTCCCGGAAGAAAAGAGCAAGCACCGTTCGAACGGTGTAAAGAGACATCAGAAAGAACACATAACTGGCATCCGGTCCGAAAAGCGAGGTGTTACCCTGAAATGAAATGGCAGAGGGGGCTGCATAAAGAGCACTGCCAATGGCGGCAAAAATATCCCCGGCAGTCATATTCGGCTGGATTTGTACGCAGAAAAACATGAGCGCCGCAAAGGTAAAATTGCATCCGGTGATCATCAGACTGTGAAAACGGTGATGCCATTTGCGCAGCAGCAAACTGAGGAGTGTAATATAGCACAGGTAAATGATCAAGACCATCGGATACCCTCCTAATATGTTGAATCATGGGCAATATGATTATAAAAATTGTACTACATGGCGCTGCACACCGCAAGACAGTGGCGCTGAAATTTACGTAGAATATAATACAAAATATATGAAAAGGAAAATACATCTGTTTTCGTCAATAGCTTTATGCTATTCTATTGTGAGACATAATAAAGCTATAAGTAATTATACAAAAGAAAAGTTTTGTATAATTGAGGGGATGGCAGATACCCATAAAAGACCCGAACAGCGGATTTTTCCTGTTCGGGTCTTTTGCGTTACTCCCATGATACTTGAATGGGATTTGTATAGTTTAGCAGAATCATTTCATTGGTACTGTAATGCTCCAAATCTGCTATATGATCGTTTTGTATGCTGCTTTGATATTTCGACCAAAACTGCAAACCCTGCTGATTGATTACAACCAACTCGTAGTTGAGATGATCTTGGTATCCGGTTTCTTGGTCATAGCTCTCAAATGCATATGCCAACTTTCCGTTATGGTAATCTATTGCATTTTCGCTTATATTCCATGATACATATATATAAGCATCATCCAATGTATTGGGCGTCTGCATATCAATGCGAAAAGTTCCATCACCATTTGGAAGCAGCACGATCATAGTGTGGTCTAACAAAATTGCGATAAAGCGTTCCTTTTCCATAATATTGTAATTTATAGCTTCTTCCGACATGGATGGATGAATTTTTAACCGCTGCACCTGCTGCATGGTATCCGTTGCAATAACGGTCAAATAATAGGCATCTTCCGTTCTGGTATATAAAAGCAGAAAGCTGCCGTCCTGCCACTGACTCAGCCGCATCAATTCCTCGTTGGGATCGATCGGAAACGCCATACGCAGGCTGTCAAGCTGCAAACGGCCATTTTCTATATACTGTATTCCGCCGTCGTTCAGATACTCTACCTTACCGGGCGTGTAGTCCACGGCATAAATACCGTAGCCGCCCGGAATCAAGCTGGTATCCATGATTTTCCTCTTATCCGAACGATTATAGAATGTAAAATAACAGGTTTGCGGTGTAACGATACTCTCCGACTGGAGCCGGAAATAGTCTTCCCCATCAGTGCCCGATCCGGTAGAACAGATATTACCGTTTTCATCTTTCTCCAGTGAAATGGTGAGCCGCTCCTCGGGCAGCACCGGAATGCGGAAAAATGCGTTCATTTTGTCACCTACGGCGTTATTTCCGTTCCAAATGTTAAAATCCACGTGCGTCCCTTCCAAGTCGATATGGCCGGCAATCGGATAATACTCGTAATAATCCGAAGGCGTGATCGTTTTGCTTACCTCCTGCCCGGGGACTGCATTTTCGTATAATTCCTGATAAGCCAGATCCAACGCCGTTCGCTGCTCTTCCGGGATATTCATAAAGTTTTCGTCATAGGAATTAAACGCGGAGGGAAATTCAGAAATAATATCAACGCCCCGATAGAATACGTCATGCGATTGGGTCTGCTTGGTTTGATAAAAGCGGTAATCCGTCTGTGTGTGCGGGGCGCCTTGCTGCATCCGCGCTGTGGTATGCCAGAAGAGCCGGCTTTTGTACTCAGAATTTGTTTGCACCGTCAATCCGTCTGCCACAGCGGGATCGCCGGCCAGCACGGTTTGTGTGTACTGCACCTGATCATGCGGTGCATACACGGTTTGGATGCACCAGCCGACCGCAGCCGTGCCAAGCACCAGCAGAACAGACCATACCGTTAACACTTTGCGCATGGCTCATACCTCCCCACCGGTAATGTCGTCCAGCGCACGGCTGACCCGATCGGCGCTGTAATGGTAGGTTTGCTTGATATACGTCACCAGCGGCGTGCCGCTTTCCTCCAGCTCGGCTGCCATAACATCCCCCACGATTTGCCCCTGCCGGATTAGCACGGCACGGCTGATAAAGTTGGATACTTCCTCGATCAGATGGGTGGACAGTAAAATGGTTTCGTTCGGTTCCAAAATACCCAGTAGAACCTTATAAAAATCCTCTCGGTTAAATATGTCATTCCCCGCGAACGGCTCGTCCATCAGAATATAATCCGCTCCCTGACAAAGCGCCAGAATCACCTCAAACTGATTTTTCTGACCGGTCGAAAAACCGCGCAGCGGCTTGTGCATCGGCAGCTCGAAAAAATCCATCAGGCCGGTAAACCGCTTGTCAATAAATCGCGGAAAGTGCTCCTGATAGAACTGTCGATGTGCTTCCGCCGTCAAATTCGGGAAAAAGGAATGTTCGCTGGTGGCAAAGGACAGGCGTTCAATATTGCTGTGGGTGATCGGCGCGCCATCGAGTGTGATCTGACCCTGATACGGCAAAAAGCCAAGGATACATTTCATCAGTGTGGTTTTGCCTGCGCCATTTTCACCGAATAAACCAACGATTTCACCTGAGCCGATCGTCAGATCGATCTGCTTAAGCGCATCGTTTCCGTATATCTTCTGTTTCAGCGTATAATGCTTGCTGACGTTGTTGATTTCTAACATCGTGCTCCCCCCTTTTTTACGGCAGACACTGTGGTGGTGTGATCAAATAGTAGACGCCCAGAAACAGCAGCCTGAGTGCCAGCGCGGACAGCAGGCAGATCGCTGCACCCAAGAGCGGCAGCGTGATAGCGCGCCGCACAAGCTCCCAGCGCTGTGGCAGGCGGCGCATCAGATAGATGCTTTTGCTGCCGCCGGTATAATAACTGAGATGAAACAGCACCGCGTTGGCCAGCGCGCAAAGCGCCAACAGATAGAACAGCCAAAGCCCGCGATGCAGCAGTACATCAAACGGCGGCATAACAGCGTCCGGGCGAAGCACCCGCTCCACACCAAGGTAGGACAGCTCAAATAAATCGGCATAGGCCTGACACAGTGCAATGCCGTAAACCAACACCGCACAGCAGGCTGCGAAGAACAGACCGGCACAAAGGACTTTGATTTCCTGTCGGATATTCGTACCGGGCGGCGCATACCGGGATAAATCAATTCGTGTCATCGCTTGGCACCTCCTCCGCATGATACCAAACCGCCCAGATGGCATAGGCGATAAAGCATAGATGGGATAATGTTAAAAACACATCGGACGCATAGCTGCCAAGTGGGCGCTGGATAAAACCGATCAGCAAAATCAACAGGGCAAGCAGCGTCCGTGCTCCATGTCTATAACGCATCCGGACAACTGCATTTGCTATGCAAAACGATAGAGCGAGCAAGGCTGTCAATAAATATATCCATCGGCTGATTTCTTCAAGCGGCAGTATGCTGTGCAGAAAGTCGCTGCGGTAAAAAGCGAGAAACAGCGCCTGATTGGAAGAGCCGGTTACCGATACAAAGTACCGGCAAAGCAAAGTGAGGATCAGCACTTCGGACATCCACAGAAGTACAATGCAGCCAAGGCACGCCAAACTATGCCACAGGAAAGCGGCGCGTTCTGAGACCCGTAAACGCCGAACGGTGTATCCCCCGCCGGAGGTGCTGCGCAGCAGCATCACAGCCAACAGCAAAATACCGGTGCAAAAGATCAGCTTCCAATGGGCAGACTTTACTACAGCCTCCAACGGATTGGCAGCAGCCTGCATCGACCAAAGGAATGCTCCGGTTTTGTACTGCTGCCATCAATCCTATGATGCCGATGAGCGGAGCCATTGCACCGCGTACATACAACATCAACACAGAAAGATGCCTGTTCCTCATATAGGTTCCCCCTCTCAATCCCAAAAATCTTCAATCAGGCACAGCGCCTCCGCCTTGGATAAGCCCATCTGTTTCATAGACTGTACTACGCTTTTTGCATCATTTTCCAGCAGCTCTGTTCGGATACGGACAATTTGCCGATCGTTTATCACCATACAGCTTTTTGCACCGGTATGCGAATGGATCAGGCCTTCCTCTTCAAGCTGCCGGTAAGCTTTTTGCACGGTATTCGGGTTTACACCCAATAACGCACTCAACGCGCGTCGGGATGGCAATTCATCACCGTTGTGTATGATACCCGCCACTGCCCCGCGTTTGAGATACAGCAAAATCTGTTGATAGATCGGGATGCCTTCCTCCATGTGAAATCCTTCGAATGAGATCAACTTGGATATCCCTCCTTCGATAACCGTATCACAACTGTAATACAGTGTCTCTAACCGTATTATATCTATAATACGGTTAGAGGTCAATCGGCCGAGCAAATATTTGACGAATTATCACATAGAAAAATGCCTGACAGAATTGTACATTCTGTCAGGCACTTATCGTTTTCTCTAAATAATCAATTACCTGTGCAATAGCATCATGATCGTGATCCCCTACACATACGTCGGCATGATATAAAAGTTCCGGCGACGTATTGGCAGGCATAAAGCCGACTGCCGCGTATTCCAGCATTGACAGATCGTTGTCACCATCCCCTACTGCAAAGACACGTTCGCGTGGTACACCACAGTCTGCGGCAATCTGCCGCAGAGCTGCCCCCTTCCCTACGCCGGCGCGTGTTACCTCACAAAAGGTCGGCATTGTGGCAACAGCATTGAAAACTGACGAATACGGTGTCAAATAAGTTCGCAGCTGCGCAATTTCATCAGCTGTACCGGTAAAATTGATTTGGCACCAACCGGATGGGTCAGGTAAATCAGAAGCCAGAACACGCGTATAATCCAGATGCAATACACACATATGGTGTTCGGTTTCCGGGCTCATACGGCATACCAGAATATGCTCCGGCAGAAACACCTCGCATCCAACCTGCGGAAAGCGTGCCAGCACTGCATCAATCAGTGTGTTGGACTGCATCGGCATACCGGCACAATGCAGCGGATGATGCTGCGCATCCATCACCAGCGAACCGTTCAGCAAACTGTAAGGTGCGTTGGTTGGTAACTGCTGCAAATAATCTGTCACCGCAGCAAATGCCCTGCCAGTTGCCAGAGAAAACAGACCGCCTTCCTTTGCAAAGTAATCCAGTGCCTGCAAATTTGCAGGTGAAATGCAACGGTCGCTATTCAATAATGTACCATCCATATCGCAGGCAAGAAGAATACCTTCAAATTTATTCACGACATTTTCTCCAGCTTTTCAAGAATATTCAGAAAATAATCCGGCAGCGGCGCGGTAAAACACATTTGTTGCCCTGTTGCCGGATGACACAAGGTCAATTCCGTAGCATGCAGGCATTGTCCTCCAATATCTGCAAAACGATCCTTTTTCAAACCATATACCGGATCACCAATAATCGGATGACCGACAGATGCCATATGTACTCGGATTTGATGGGTGCGCCCGGTTTCCAGTTGAAACCGCATATGGGTATATCCATGGTAGCGTTTGCAAACCTCGTAATGCGTCACGGCCGCACGCCCACCCTCTACGATGGCCATTTTTTTGCGGTCGATTTTGTGGCGTGCGATCGGCTTATCGATCGTACCACGATCCGTCCGTGGGCTGCCCACTACGATCGCCTGATAACCACGGAACGCGGTATGCGCTGCAATTTGCGCCGCGAGACTCTGATGCGCAGCGTCGTTCTTCGCTACCACCAGCAATCCACTTGTATCTTTATCGATACGGTGCACAATGCCCGGCCGATGCACACCGTTGATACCGGATAGGCTGTCGCCGCAGTGATACATCAACGCATTGACCAGCGTCCCCGACCAGTTGCCGGCAGCCGGATGCACAACCATTCCGCGCGGCTTGTTGACAACAACAATATCTGCATCTTCATAAACGATGTCGAGCGGAATATTTTCCGGTGTAATATCCACTTCACGAAGGTCGGGCAGGTGCACGCAGATCTCTTCACCTCCGGTGATTTTGTAATTTTTCTTTAATATTTTGCCCTTGCAGGTGACTGCCTGTTCTTCCAATAAATTCTGGATAGCAGAACGGGTCAAACCGTCGATTCGAGTAACAAGCCAGCGATCCAACCGTTCACCTGCGTCGCTCACCGATGCAACCACTCGTATTTCATTCATGGGTATCCGACTCCGATGTTTCGTTTGTGATTGTTTTGCCCTGTTTCGGCGTATCCTTGTGCTGAAACATAAAGTAGATCATAAACAGCAAACCGCCTACGCAAATAAAAATATCTGCCACATTGAATACAGGAAAGTGAATGAGTCGAAAATCGAATAAATCGACCACAAAACCATGGATAACACGGTCAATCGCGTTACCCAACGCACCTGCAGCCACCATCACGAGTGACCATCGGCCAAGCGGATTCTGAAGCCAGCCCTTATATAATGCAATTCCAATGCCGATTGAAATACCCGTTGCCAGCAAAACAAAAATCCATCGGGAATCGAACTGCGCAAACAGGCTGAATGCTGCGCCGCGGTTTTCTACATAGGTCAAATGAAAAATATTCTCAAGCAAAGGAATGGTATGTTGGATCTGTAAACTGGTAAAAGCCCAGTATTTCACCAACTGATCCAGTGCAATCATTAGAATCACTGCAAAAATATAAAGTGCCATATGCACACTCCTATCAAAAAGGGGAACAGATTTCACTGCTCCCCTTTCTTTTGTTATTAGCCTACTACCTGCGCACAGCGTGCACAAAGACCAGAATGCTTGGCATCCATTCCGACAGACTTGGACTGCTTCCAACAGCGCAGACATTTTTCACCGGCTGCACGGGAAACTGCAATCGTAAGTCCTGGGAAATACTCGCTGTCCATGCCCTCGCCAGCACCGGAAAGGACTTCCAGCTCCGAAACGATACACAGATCAGCTAAATCCTGACCGCAGGAATTGAGGAATGCAGCTGCGGCATCATCTGCATACACGGTAACACAGGCCTCCAGCGGCTTGCCAATCGTTTTAGCGGCACGTGCGCCTTCCAGCGCCTTATTCACATCATCGCGGAACGCGGTCAGTTTAGACCACTTTTCGCGTTCCTCTGCCGACAGCGACAATGCTTCATCCGCAGCAGGCATATCGTTATACGCTACATTGCGCACATCATCTACCGCAACATGCGGCATAGCCTTCCAGATCTCATCTGCCGTAAAGCACAGAATCGGAGACAGCATGCGCACCAGCGCACTCAAAATCTGATACATGGCAGACTGTGCGGAACGGCGGCTCAGCCCTGTCGTGTCATCGCAATACAAGCGATCCTTGATGACATCCAGATAGAAATTGGACATATCAACTACACAGAAGTTATGAATTGCATGGAATACCGTATGGAACTCATACGTATCATAGCCTTCCCGTACTTTTTCCACCAAATCATTCAGCTTCATCAAAGCCCAACGATCCAACTCCGGCATATCTGCGTAGCAAACCATATCCGTTTTGGGGTCAAAATCAAACAGGTTACCCAGAATATAACGTGCCGTATTGCGGATCTTCAGGTAATTCTGCGACAGATGCTTGAGCATATCCTTGGAAATACGCATATCCTGACGATAATCCGAGGATGCTACCCATAAACGCATGACATCCGCACCGTACTGATTCAGAATATCATCCGGCGCAATGCCATTGCCGAGTGACTTGGACATTTTTTGACGCTCTTCATCAACGATCATACCATGCGTGATGACCGTTTTATAAGGCGCCTTGCCCTGCGTAGCAATCGAAGTTAGCATGGAGGACTGGAACCAGCCGCGGTACTGGTCGTTGCCTTCCAGATAAACGTCAACCGGAATTGGCTGCTGCTCACGGTTCGCAATAACCGCACGCCATGAGGAACCCGAGTCAAACCAAACATCCATGGTGTCGGTCTCTTTTTCAAATGCACTGCAGCCGCATTCGCATTTGATATCTGCCGGCAAAATCTCTTCGGCTGACAAATCAAACCATGCGTTCGAACCCTTTTCGCGGAACAGATCCGCAACGATTTGGATCGTCTGCCCATTAACCAACGGCTTGCCGCACTTTTTGCAGGTGAAGATCGGGATCGGAACGCCCCAGACACGCTGACGGGAAATGCACCAGTCCGAGCGCTCCTGAATCATCGAAGTCATGCGCTCCTGTCCCCACTTGGGCAACCACTGAATATCACCGCACGCCTTGACGGCTTCATCCTTCAGCGCATCAACCGAGCAGAACCACTGCTCAGTGGTGCGGAAGATGATCGGGTTTTTACAGCGCCAGCAGTGCGGATAGCTGTGCACGATCTCTTCGATGGCAAGCAGCGCACCACAGGACTTTAAGTCCTCCAGAATAACGGGTGTCGACTTTTCGTAATACATACCCGCATACTTGCCGGCATCCTCGGTCGTCATACCCTTGCCGTCCACCGGAACAATAATCGGGATATCGTACTTCTGGCAAACAATGAAGTCGTCCGCACCAAAGCCGGGCGCCGTATGGACACAGCCGGTACCGGCATCCAGTGTGACATGATCACCGCAGATCACTACGCTTTCGCGATCCATGATCGGGTGCTTGGTGCGCATCAGCTCCAGATCTGAACCGAACAAAGTGCCCAGCACTTCCCACGTGTCGATCTTAGCCGCCTGCATCACAGCATTAACCAGTTCCTTAGCCAGCACATAAACCTCGCCGGACGGAACCTTTACCAAATCATACTCATATGCCGGATTAACCGAAATTGCCAAGTTGCCCGGCAGCGTCCACGTTGTTGTTGTCCAAATCACAAAATAAACATGATCCAGACTGCCGGTGATTGCGGCAATCTTACCGCCCTTATCATCCGTCACATGGAATTTTACATAAATCGAAGAACACGGCTCATCTTGATATTCGATCTCAGCCTCAGCCAGCGCGGTTTCGTCATGGGGACACCAATATACCGGCTTCATGCCCTTATAGATGTAGCCCTTCTTCGCCATTTCACCGAAAATTTCGATTTGCGTAGCTTCAAAATCATGGGTAAGCGTCAAATAGGGGCGCTCCCAATCGCCCACAACACCCAAACGCTTAAACTGAGTACGCTGTGTATCCACATGCTTGTGCGCAAATTCCTCACACTTGGAACGGAACTCTGCGGTAGACACCTTATCACGATCCATGCCGTAAGCCTTGATCGCCTGTCGCTCAATCGGCAGGCCATGGGTATCCCAGCCGGGCACATACGGTGCACAGTACCCCATCATATTACGGGATCGCACGATAAAGTCCTTCAGAATTTTATTGAGCGCATGCCCCATATGCAGATTGCCGTTCGCATAGGGAGGCCCGTCATGCAGAACAAAGAGCGGCTTCCCTTCATTTTTTTTCATCAGTTCGTGATACAGATCCTCCTGTTCCCACTGCTCCAGAAAACCTGGTTCACGCTTGGGAAGACCAGCCCGCATGGGAAATTCGGTCTTAGGAAGGTTGATCGTATTGTTATAATCCTGCTGCATTGGCAGTTCAGTCCTTTCGCTGTTGCTTTTTACTTTACGTCCTTAGGGTCATATTCCGAGCCAAATTTCAGCTCACCAAAATCGAATTTACGGGTCGCATCCTCAATCGGTTCATCCGCCTGCTCAGGCTCATTAACCGATACCGGCTGCGGGGCAGGCTGTGCCGGGGGAGCAGGCTGTTCCTGCTGACGAACCAAGCTTTCTGCCTTAGCCAGTTCCACCAGTGCTTTTGCCTGCGCCTGATAAACTGACGAAACACGTGCAATAAACTCTATTGTATTTTTCTTGGCAGCCTCAAGCTTACGCTCTTCCAATGCAATTTCGTCCTGCGTATCCTTAACTTTATTTTCCGTTTCATTCTTTGCGGAGGAAACAATTTGGTCAGCCTCCTTTTTGGCCTTATCAATCGTATCCTGCGCAATCGTCTGTGCACTCATGAGTGCGCGGCGCATTCCATCCTCTACACCGCGGTACTCCTCGATTTTATCGACAAGCACCTTCATTTTGGCCTTGAGTGCGGCATTTTCTTTTTGCATTGACGCAAACTCTTCTGCAACACGCTCCAGAAAGGTATCAACAGATTTCATGTCATACCCGCCGAAAACCGCTTTTTCAAAGCCGATCTCCTGAATTTCCTGCACCGTCATATGTTTATCCTCCGTTAAATTTATCGTTTGCCGCACTTACCGGAAAAAGGTCGGGCTGCACCCGACCATACTTTTCCGCCGACTGCTCGGCATATTCAAAGCATATACAAAACCTGCTCCAATACGACCAGCACCAGAAACGCCAGCATAAATGAAAAATCGATCGGGCTGTTTCGCAGCGCATCTACACGGCTCAACAAGCTTCGGAACGGTTGAATCAATGGCTCTGTCACAAGGCAAAGAAACTCATAGATCTTCGAACCGCTGCCCTGTACAAACCAGCTCATAATTGCACGGGCAAAAAACAAAAATTCCAATATTCGCAGAATACTGCTTACAAGATATACAATCATCACGTTCACAGCACATTCCTTAGAAATACATACCGCTGCTTTCCAGCTCATCGATCAGATCGCCCATAATATCTACATTATACGGTGTAATAATATATGTACTATTGGCCACCTTTTTGATTTTCCCTTCATTGGCATATGCAACACCGCTGAGAAAATCCACAAGCCGACGGGCAATATCTTTATTGGTCTGCTCCAAATTCAAAACAACGGTACGCTTATCCTTCAGATGATCTGCAATTTCCGCTGCATTTTCAAATCGATCCGGTTTAACCAGCACAACAGCAAGCTGAGTTGTTGCATTAATATTAACTACTTTATTGCTGCGGCGTGCAGATGATGTATCAGCAGAAGCGCTGTCATATGATCGCTCTCGGTCGTACCGTTCGTAGGAACGATCATAAGTGGACTGCGTGCTGCTCATCATAGGTTCTTCATTACGCTGGCGGGGCATGTCGTCTTCATATTCATCTTCGACATCCTCACCCTTTACCCAATCGATAAAGCCTTTTATCGAACCCATGCCAAGTTCCTCCTTATATTTTAGGGCGAAACGATCTGATATGGCCGGGTGCCGAAGATCGCTGTGCCGACACGAACCATATTCGCGCCGCACAGTATCGCCGTTTCAAAATCATTAGTCATTCCCATTGACAAATAATCCATACTTACATTATCGTATTTTTTCGTCAAAATGTCAACAAATACTTGATGCATTTCATCAAAGTACCCTGAGTTTTTTGTGGCTTGATCGGCAATCGGCGGGATTGCCATCAGTCCCCGAATATGCAGAGACGGCTTTTCGCTGAGACGGGCAACGGCTTCATCCAGCTCCTCCAGCAGCAGACCGCTTTTGGCTGCCTCCCTGCCGATATTGACCTCGAGCAGGATATCCTGCTTAATTTGATGCTTGGCTGCTTCCTTGGCGATTGCTTCACCCAGATGCACCGAGCCCACCGACTGAATCAACGATACCTTCCCAATCAGATATTTCACCTTGTTGGTCTGCAGTGTGCCGATAAATTGCAGGTCTGCACCCGCATAGGCATTTTGCTCATACTTATCCAGCAGCTCCTGTACGCGATTTTCTCCGCATACACGGATGCCTGCTTCAATCGCGGCGCGAACACGCTCTGTATCGTTCATTTTTGACGCGGCTACCAGCGTAATATCGTCTGGGTTCCTTCCCGCGCGCACTGCAGCCTGCGCAACACGTTCCTGAACAGAATGGATGCGATCCCATAGTTCTTTCTTTTCCTGTTCCGTCATGTCTTCACCACCATATTATTTTGCAGATTTTTACCACGAACAACAATCTGATCCTGCTCGACCAGCATGTTGAAATTGGTTGCACTTTGCTCGACAACATAGTAATCGTCAGTTTCAAACAGCTTATTGATAATTTTTTCCTTTTGGATCGATCCGCTCAGAATATATACGCCTGTGGTTTGTCCACCGTCCTTATCATCCACCATGCGGATCGCTGCCTTCGGAACCCGCAGGCCAGTATAGGACGCTAAAATAATTTCAACCGGCTGCTGCCGCAGGGAAACCATTTCGCCGTTGAACTCGGTGCCCTCCAAAACAATCAGGGCTGTTTCACTGTTGCGCTCTTTAATGACCGAATATACGGTTACCGGCGATTCCATCGAGGCTTGTGTAAAATTAACGCGCAGTGCCTGCCCAATGGTTAACCGGTCAGCCTGTTCTACCGGAACTTCTGCGACCAGATACCAACTGAATCCCCGGATAATTTTTCCGAGCGTGCCGGATGCTGCGCCCTGACGGCTGTCGTCCGCAGTCAGGGAATGAAAACGATCCAGCGTCAGCGCATCCAGTGCATCCAATGTGAGTACGGTTTCGTATCCATCTACAACTTCTGAAAAATACCCCGAACTCGGTGCTGTCAGCTGTATCGAACGTCCCGCAAGCTGCTGCTGCAAACTGTCACGCTCACTGATCAACCGGCTGCGTTCGCTCTCGATTTCAGAAGGTTCGGCATCTCCCGCACCCCGTCGTAAAGAAAGTGTACGCAGGGAATCAGCAGCCGAAGCAAGTGCACTCCCTTTCCCTTCCTTTACTTGATCTGCCATTTGCTGCAGGCCAAGCGCGATCATCTGATCCAGCTTGGCGGCATCCGAGCTGTCGGCTACTGCCTGCATAGCGGTACCGAGCTGTGCGATGCGGTTTTCCAGCGGTTCCAGCTCTCGGCTCATCGACAGCGCTTCCTCATCTGTATATACCATAGCCAGCGCGGCATCCTTCTGCACCCGCTCGCCACTGTATACAATGTGCTTTACGGATTCACTTGTACTGCCATCCACAGGCAGCTCATCCCGGAAAAACCATCCGGTTGCCGTAAAACTGTCGTTAACGGTTACACGGACTGCGGGTGTGGTTTCCGGTGCGCTGCTAAAGGCCGACAGAGCCTGCCCACCAAGATAAACAGCTAACACCGCGGTGATCAGCACAAACAGCAGCCGTGACGGCACCGCCCTGCGTTTTTGGGGTTTTAATTTCTTTTCATGCTGCGCTTGTTGCATAGATTTGCCTCATTTAGTATTATCCCTCCAAGGTGCGCGGCACAGCACACAATTCAACACGCCGCTGCGGGATGAGCGTTGATATCGCGTGCTTGTAAATCATCTGCTGCTTGCCATCTGTCTCCAGAATAATGACAAAATTGTCAAATCCACGAAGAACACCGCGCATTTGGAACCCATTAGTCAAAAAAAGTGTAATCGTCTGTCCCTGTTGACGCAAGGCAGACAACATACGATCCTGCAGATTGATTTCGTTTCTCACAATGATTCCTCCATAATTTACAAATAGTGGTATCATTGTACACCGTGTTTTTGCAGATATTCTGTCGATTCCTGCAGGACGTGGAACAGATCTTCTCCTCTATTATAGTATATCCAGTGAATATTGTCATCCCTTTTCAGCCAAGTAAGCTGACGTTTGGCATAATTGCGACTGCGCCGCTTGAGCAGTTCAATGCATGCTTCCAGCGGTTCGCCTTCCTGCAAATATCCCAGTAATTCCTTATATCCGATGGCCTGCGCCGCCGTACCAGACAGAAGTCCTAATGCAAGCAGACGACGAGTTTCATCCAGCAAACCGTCTGTGATCATTTGATCGACTCGGCTGTTAATCCGGTCATACAAAATTTCCCGGTCAGACGGACAGAGTCCCAGTTTGATCGCCTGATATTTGGGTTCGGGCCGTTTGTGACGCCGGTTAAAGTCCGCAATGGTCATACCTGTTTGTTCGTATACCTCCAGCGCACGGATCACGCGCTTCAAGTTATTGGGGTGCAGGCTTTGCGCTCCCTCCGGGTCAACCTTTGCCAAACAGGCGTGCACCGCCTTATTTCCCTGTTCTTCCGCCATGCGCTGATACTTTTCGCGCACTGTCAAATCGGTCTCATCTCCGGAAAATGTACTGCATTCGATCAAAGAATCCATATACAATCCGGTGCCACCGACAACGACGGGGATTTTCCCTTGGCTGAGTATGCGCTGTGCCGCCTGATCTGCCAGTTCCACATAACGCGCGACGGAAAAAGATGTTCCCGGATCACAAATGTCGATCAGGTGATGCGGAATCCCTTTCCGCTCTGCCGGACTTGGCTTTGCGGTGCCGATATCCATGCCACGGTATATCTGCATGGAATCAGCGGAAATGATCTCTGTATTCAGCTGCTGTGCCAATGCCACCGACAAAGCGGTTTTCCCGCTTGCCGTCGGTCCGCAGATACAGATCAAACGGTTGTCCATAGTTCCTCCTCACTGATTGACGCGCTTAAACAGCTTGTCCAGTTCATACTTTGTCAGCCGCACCATTGTCGGGCGTCCGTGCGGGCAGGAACGTACATCACCATCCGCCAGTACACGGTCGCATAAATCCTGCAATTCGGTCATCGAGGTGGATTTTCCCGCCTTGATCGCAGCCTTGCAGGCCACCGTATGGATCAGGTCATCCAAGCGGTCGGGCACGGTAGAGCGGTTGTTCATGGCCTTTCCGGCAAGCTCCTCCATCACGGACGCAACATCTTCTCCATCCAGATAGGCTGGGACGCTGCGTACCGCAAAGCTGTTTTCCCCGAATGGATCCAGTTCAAACCCCGCTTTCCGGATATCGTCTATTTGGGACTGTACCGCAGCAGCTTCTTCTCCGGTTAGGGAAACGATAACCGGTGTCAGCAGCTCCTGCTGCGTGATCTCAGTTTGTGCCCGCAGCTGATTGAACAGCAGCCGTTCATGCGCAGCATGTTTGTCGATCAGGATCAAGCCATCTGCATCTTCTGCAATGACATATGTCTGAAAACATTCCCCGATTACCCGCGCCCCGCAGTCGATTGGCTCCAATCGGTGTGCGGCCGGCGGGACTACCGATGCTGCAGGCTCCGGCACTGTCTTCTGCGGCAGCGCCGCCGCAGATGGAGCCGCTGAGCGAAGTGGTGCGATGTCCCGTTCGGCGTTGCCTGCGGACGGTGTATCCTCCTGCCAAATGGAAGGGGCTGCAGCAAAGCTGCCGGAAACGCGCGGTTTTTCAGCGCGCGGCGGAACAGCGACCAGAAAATCCTCCAGCGCCGGGGGTGTAGTCTGTACGGACGATGTGATCTGCCTTGCAGGCGTTTCGACCGGTTTCGGGGAATGAAATACCGGTTTTGGCACAGCAAATCGCTGCTGTTCAAACGAAGGCTGCACTTGTGATGCCGCAGGCCGCTCCTTATGCTCGATATGCGGCATATTATCATTTGCAGAGATTGCATTTTTACAGGCAATATACACCGCCTCGAATACCGGCTTTTCCTGGGAGAATTTGACCTCGGTTTTTGCCGGATGCACATTGACATCCACAGCTGATAATGGCAGCTCTATAAAAACTGCCCCAGAGGGATACTTTCCAGTGATGATTGCATTACGGTAGGCCTCTTCCAACGCGGCCTGCATCAAACGGCTTTTTACATAGCGCCCATTGACAAAAAAGTGCTGCATGGAGCGGTTCGGTCTGCCGGCATGCGGTTTTACAATATAACCGTGCACTGTCATCCCATTGCGCTCCTGTTGCGGCACCTCGATCATGCTCGCTGTCATTTCCTTACCGAACACAGCAAAAACCGGTGCCAGTAGCTTCCCTTTGCCATCCGTTGCAAACACCTGCTTACCATCCCGGATCAGGGTGAATGCGATCTCGGGATGAGACAGAGCCGCATGCTGCACTACACCCAGTACATAGCCTGCTTCTGTAAAATCTTTTTTCAAAAATTTCATACGGGCAGGCGTATTGTAAAACAGATCCCGCACGACGATTGTCGTACCCTCCGGGCAGCCGGCTTCTTCCGGTGCGTCCATCACACCCGCTTCCAAGTGCAGATGGCTGCCGGACAGCGCACCGTGCTGCCGTGTGAAAAGATCGATTCTTGTCACCGATGCGATGGCTGCGAGCGCCTCTCCGCGAAATCCCAGCGTGCCGATTGCGGAAAGATCCTCCTCTGTACGCAGCTTGCTGGTCGCGTGCCGGCGGAACGCAATCGGAACATCCTCTTCCGCCATACCGCAGCCGTTATCCGCGATCCGCAGATAAGTAATCCCTCCGTGTTCGATTTCCACAGTGATCCGCGTCGATCCGGCATCGATCGCGTTTTCAACGAGTTCTTTCGCCACCGAAGCCGGGCGCTCTACCACCTCGCCTGCCGCGATCAGATCCGCCAGATGTGGTGATAATTCATGAATCATTGCCATGGTGTAATCCTTTCTGCTGAAAGATCAATAAATGCGATATGCGCCATCCGGATATCGCCTTGTGCCAGGCGCGAGCTATCTACCACGCTGCACCGCGTGACCAACACCTGCGTTCGGTCACAGTTCACCGCACCCCGCCGCCATCAGAGCAGTTTTTTCAGTTCATACAGCGCATTGAGCGCCTCAATCGGCGTCATGGTGTCCACCTGCAGCGCACGAAGGCGCTCGGCTACGGCATCGCCGGATAGGGCATCCATTGTCAGTTGGGGAACGGATTCCTCTGCTATGGCGCGCACTTCAGGTTTGGGCATGGTAGCTTCCAGATCCGCAAGCACCGCTTTCGCCCGCTTGATCACCGTATTGGGTACACCGGCCAGTTTGGCCACTTCGATGCCGTAGCTGTCATCCGCTCCACCGCGCACGATTTTACGTAAAAATGTGATGTCATCTCCGCGTTTTTTTACGGCTATATTATAATTTTTAACACCGCTTACCAAATCTTCCAACACTGTAAGTTCATGATAGTGCGTTGCGAAGAGTGCCCGCGCGCCGATCTTCCGTTTATCTGCTACATACTCGACCACAGCGCGGGCAATGCTCATGCCATCATAAGTGGACGTGCCGCGCCCAATCTCGTCCAGTATCAGCAGGCTGGATTTGGTTGCATACTTCAGAATCTCTGCAACCTCGCTCATTTCCACCATGAAAGTAGACTGTCCGCTTGCCAGATCATCCGAAGCACCAACACGGGTAAAAACACGATCAACCACACCGATATGCGCCGATGTAGCCGGTACGAATGAACCAATCTGCGCCATGATCGTGATCAATGCGACCTGCCGCATATAGGTGGATTTACCGGCCATGTTCGGCCCTGTGATGATTGCCACACGGTTTTCCCCGCGATCCAGCACCGTATCGTTGGGAATAAATAAGCTGTCCTTCAGCATCTTTTCGACAACGGGATGCCGCCCGTCACGAATCTCGATCCGATCGGAAAAATCCACAGTCGGGCAGATATAATGATTGTCGCATGCCACGTTGGCAAAGGCGCATAGTACATCGATCGCGGCCACCGCTTGGGCAGACCGCTGCACACGGTGCACTTCTGCTCCGATTTGGTCACGAATACGGATAAACATATCGTATTCCAACGCTTTCATCCGTTCCTGTGCGCCGAGCACGGTGCTTTCCAGCTGCTTGAGTTCTTCTGTGATATAGCGTTCGCAGTTGGCCAGTGTCTGCTTGCGAATATAATGCGGGGGTACAAGCCCGAGATTGGTCTTACTGACCTCAATATAATAGCCGAACACACGGTTATATCCAATTTTCAGCTTCGATATACCGGTGGACTCCCGCTCGCGCTGTTCAATTGCGGCGATTTCTCCCTGTCCGCCGGTAGACAGATCCCGCAGCGTATCGATCTCCTGACTATATCCCGGACGGATCAAACCACCCTCACGCAGTGTGACAGGCGGCTCCTCTACAATCGATTGCTCGATCAGCAAATGTATATCCTCAAGCAAATCAATCTGGCTGGTTAGTTCGCGCAGATAAGCCGCGCCGAACAGCGAAGCCTGCGCATGGATCTCCGGCAAGCAGGCGATTGCGCTGGAAAGGGAACGCAGATCTCTGCCATTCGCCGCACCGCTGACGACACGGCCGATCAGCCGTTCCATATCCAATACCTTTCGCAGGACATCCGTCAAGGCAGAACGTGCAATGACATCCTCGCATAACGCGCTGACCGCCTGTTGACGCCGAACGATTTGCAGCGGATTATACAAAGGGCGCTCCATCCACTGGCGCAGCAGCCGTGATCCCATTGCTGTACGGGTCTGATCCAGCACCCACAGCAGGGTACCGCTCTTCTCGCCGGTGCGCATGGTTTCACACAGCTCCAGATTGCGCCGCGCGATCAGGTCGATTTCCATATACTGCCCCTGATGGTGCACCTGCAGATGATTTAGCCCGGCAAGCGATGCCGCTTGGGTCTGCTCCAGATAGGCCAGCAGACCACCGAGGCATTGCACTGTCTGCGGCAGATCAGTCAGGCCTGCCGCACCAAAATCTTCTATCTGAAACTGATGCATCACGCGCTCGGCAGCCTGCTGTGCATCAAAGTACTCTTCCGGCATCGGTTCAATCAGGGCAGACAGACGATCCTGCAAAAAGGACAGCAGTACATTTGATCCGGCAGCTGCGCCGCCAACCAGAACTTCACGCGGCACAAAGCTGCCGCATTCGCTCAGGATATCTGTCCAGTCGCTCGAACCGGTTGCGTAAACATCACCCGTTGAAATATCTGCAAAGCATATTCCAATTCCGCTTTGGTCGGCAAATACGCAGCCCAGAAAATTATTCTGCTGTTCATCCAGCATGGAGGCTTCGGTAACCGTACCCGGCGTTACGCGGCGAACAATCTCACGTTTCACCAGTCCCTTTGCAAGCTTTGGGTCTTCCACCTGTTCACAGATGGCGATTTTATAGCCTTTTCCGACTAGCTTGGCAATATAGCTTTCTGCACTGTGATACGGCACGCCGCACATCGGCGCACGTTCCTCCTGACCACAGTCCCGACCGGTCAGGGTCAGCTCCAGTTCACGGGAGGCAAGCTTGGCATCGTCAAAGAACATTTCATAAAAATCGCCCAGACGGTAAAAAAGGATATAATCCTTATTTTGATTTTTGATTTCGAAATACTGCTTCATCATGGGCGTGAGTTCAGCCATTTCTATCCTCCTGCCTGTATCCTATTGCATTTACAAATTATCATATTCGTCCGAGAACGATAAATTTTTTATATCAAAGCTGCTGCACACCGCTTGGAAATGCGCATAGACATCCTCAATCGGCTCCAGCGCGAACGTGTCCGCCATTACATTGAGCACATGACAGACCGCTGTGTTCTTTCCCGGTTCCGGCAGCGAAAAACCATCCATGCCAAAAAAATCGTACGCTTGCTGGAGTTCATCTGCATCGTCCGAACCTATGCACAGGGCACGATTAAACCGCAGAAAATCCGCCGCCCGCTCCGGCGCGATCCCAATCAGTTGTTCGATACTGCCGGCGCTGCCGCAGGTATACACTTCTGCTAAAAACTCATGCAGATCCGATGCGACCGGATACACAAAAGGTGCCTCACCCATTGGTGTAACCGCAAAAACCAAGTCCAGCCCCAGAGACGGCACATCGCAAAAATGTACCCCGTCCACACCGATCCGCCCTAATATGCGCGCACCGAGCGGTGTACAGAAATAGGCGTGGTCCTCCTCTGCGGGATACAGCTCAACCAAAGATAAATCAACCGGCAGCTGACGCAGTTTTTGCAGCACGGTATCCTGCTGTGTACTCATGCGGTCATCCTCCTTATTGCTTCACTGCAAACAGGCAGCGGAGCGAAGTTTTTTCAATTGTCGCCTCGATAAAATCACCAATTTTGATATTTTCACCACGCACACAAACCAAAAGATTACCTTCTGTGCGCGCGGTAAACGGATAATCCGGCCCCTTTGCGGTACCGTCCACTAGCAGACGCATCGTTCTACCCTGATATGCGGCCTGCCGCTGGGCTACGATCGCATCCTGTGCCTGCAGCAGACGCTCAAACCACGCCTGCTTCTGCTGCGGTGTAGCCGGATCCTCATAGGTTGCCGCTGGCGTACCGCTGCGCGGCGAATATAAAAACGTAAAGAGCAGATCAAACTGTATATCCTGTACCAATGCTAACGTCTGTTCGAAATCCGCTTCGGTCTCCCCGGGGAAACCGACAATAATGTCACTGGACAGGGTGATCCCCGGCATTTTCCGCCTTGCATCCGCAATCAGCGCACGGTAGCTTTCCGCAGTGTAGCGGCGGTTCATACGGCGCAAAATTTCGTCACTGCCGGACTGAAACGGCAGATGCAGTTGTTTAGCCACCTTTTCGCAATCCGCCATTGCATCGAACAGACGCGGGGAGGCGTCTTTCGGGTGGCTGGTCATGAAGCGCAGCCAGAAATCACCCGGCACGGCGTTTAACCGGCGCAGCAGGTCGGCGAAATCTACATCCAGCCCCAGATCCTTGCCATAGGAGTTCACATTCTGACCCAGCAGCGTGATCTCCTTGTATCCTGCTGCAACCAGCTCACGCAATTCCTTTTCAATCTCTTCCGGGCGGCGGGAGCGCTCACGCCCACGCACATACGGCACGATACAGTAGGTGCAGAAGTTATTGCAGCCGTACATGATAGACAGCCACGCTTTCGGGCCGTGACCGCGCAGCACCGGCAGCCCTTCCGCAATATCATCCACCCCGCCGATATCGAAAATACGCTTTTTTTCTGTCAGCGCACGATACAGCAGCGAAGGGAAACGCCACAGCGCGTGCGTGCCGAACAGCAACTTTACCTGCGGATAACTCTTTTTGATTTTTTCAACATTTTTTTCTTGCTGCGCCATGCAGCCGCACAGGGCAATAATCACATCCGGGCGCTGCTTTTTCAAATGACTGAGCGCACCGATGT
>OFMK01000988.1_pt1 | contig 24177 bp, 24 predicted proteins | sample 1541781 | NCBI WGS metagenome assembly OFMK01 (sample SAMN04209250, study PRJEB22552) | human gut metagenome | biome: gut; material: feces | host: Homo sapiens | place: USA: Oklahoma
GGTCGCGCTCGCAATGGCCATGCTCGCGGCGCTCGCGCTCTGCGGGCTCGTCCTCTGCATGTGCGGCGCTGGCGCGTCCTCGACCCAGGCGAGGGCCGTCGGCCTGTCGGAGGAGGTGCAGGCGCTGAGGCCCTACGTGTCCTACTACATGCACCAGGAGGGCAAGGGGGAGTTCGTCGAGCTCGCGCTGGCGGTCTGCCAGCACGAGAGCGGCGGGGCCGGGTGGAAGATAGCCGACCACGACCCGTTCCAGTGCGCCGAGTCGACGGGGGCGTCCCGCCCGGGATTCCCCGATGCCGGCACTGTCGCCGACCCCGTGACGGGTGTGGACGGCGACGACTGGTGGTGCTCGGCCAGCGTCAAGCAGGGCTGCGCGTACCTGTCCGACAAGCTGCGGCTCTGGGGATGCGACGACCCTTGCGACCTCGAGGCGTTGAAGAACGTGCTGCAGACGTACAACTCGGGCCCTGGCTGGCATGCCTACGCGCTGTCCAACGGCGGCAGGTGGAGCGAGGATCTGGCGCGAAGCTACGGTATCGGCACGCCCAACTACCCCTTGCGCGTGCTGGAGCATTACGAGGTGTCCTACGGAGCGTCGGGCGACGGGGCGGCCGTGGCCGAATGGGTCAAGGCGCGCGAGAACAAGTGGCTGGTGTACTCCCAGGATGCGAGCCTGCGCGTGGATCCCGACAGGACGGGCGCCACCGACTGCTCGGGCATGTGCAGGGCGGCCTACCTAGCCGTCACCGGCATGGACATAGGCTGGTACACCGGCGACCAGTCGCTCGGAGGCAAGGAGATAGCCTCGGGGTCGAGAGGGCAGGGCGTCTCCGCCTCCCAGCTCGAGCCGGGCGACCTCGTGTTCTGCAGCTTTAACGGGTACAACCCGACATGGGATCACGTCGAGATGTACGTGGGCGACGGGCAGCTGATGGGCATGGGCCACGCGCCCGGCCCCCATTACTCGGGGGATGTATCGAGCTATGTGGCGAACACTTACAACTGGCAGGTTAGGCGGTACTTATAGTGAAGATGAAGCACGACAACCTATGGAGGGCGAACCCCGACACGGCCGAGGAGATGGACGAGATCGAGCGCCGGCGGAAGCGGGCCATGCGCACGGCGATCACCCTCCTCGCCCTGGCCGTCGCCGTCAACGTCGCCGTCAACGAGTTCTCATGCGTCGGCCCGTCCTCTTCCAAGAGGGACGCCGCCCCGCCCGCCGTCCAGCAATCCGCGCCGGACGACCGGGGGGGAGCGGGACAGGCCGGCGCCGATGCGGACGGCGAGGAGCCAGCCTTGTCCTTGGACATCGCCACCGATCAGGCAGAAGCTACGCGGGTCGACCAGGATGCGGTGCGCGGCGCGCTCGGGGCGTACTGCAAGGAGATGGGCATCGAGGCGTCTCGCGCGTACGTTTCGGCCGTGCTCAGCTTCCCGTCGTCGACCGCCTCGTCCTACCTGGAGGTGGAGCTGCTGGATTCCGACGGCTCGAAAGCGGCCGACGTGGGCGTCGCCTACTCCCTGGACTACGGCACGTGCACTGTCGTCCCCTTGGAGTCTTTGACCGGAGGGTCTGAGAAGCCCGAGCGCATCGAGCGTGGGGGCGATGCTTTATGAGGCGCGCGCCGGCGTACGAGGGTGCCGTCGCTCCCGATCCCGTCATCAGCCATCTGTCCGCAACCGTAGATCGTGCAGCCCGATGGAGGCGCGTGGTCTTCCGCACGAGTTTGGCGGGAGCATGCGTCCTGATCGCGATGCTCGCTATGATGATCCTCGCGGATACGGCCTACGGCGGATGGATCGAGGATCTGACCGGCCTGTCGATCTCCGGCATAGTCAACAACTTCTTCACCGCCCTCGGCCTCGGCGACGGCGTGGCGGCGATAATGCAGTCGGCGTCCGACACCTGGCTGTCGCAGCTCGCGTCCTACAAGTTCGACGTGGACGCCTCGCGCGTCGCCGATGTCATCGCCGTCATCAACAAGGCGGCCGCGCCGGTGGGCGAGTCGCTCATCATGGTGTTCCTTTTCCAAGGGGTGTTCAAGAAGGTCACGGCGACCGACGGCAGCTTCATCCATGGGGAGGGGCTTTACGAGCTCGTGATGATGCTGGTCAAGTTCTTCTTGTACAAAACGCTGATCGACCTCGCGCCGCTGCTCATATACGGGATACTCCTCGCCGGCGACGGCGTGTCGAACGCCATCTCCCAGTACGCCCCGGGCGGGTCGGCCGGCGTGTCCTTCGACCAGGCGGCGCTGTCCGCGGCCGTCAACTCCGCTCTCGGGCAGACCGCCGGCGACGCCTCCGGCAACGCCGGCATAGCAGGGGCGCTCGGCTCCTACATCGGCAGCCTGCTCCTGCTCTACCTCGGCGCTCTCTTCTTCTGGGTGATGTCGATGATCGTGTCCTTCGCGGGCGAGGCCGTGATCCTGGCCAGGTTCGCCGAGGCGAGCGTGCTCACGGGATTCTGTTCCATCCCCGTGGCGTTCCTGCTCAGCGAGGAGTGGGCCGAGGCCGGCAGGATGTACTTCAAAGAGATCGGCAGCGCGGCCATCATGATCGCGGTCGTCCAGGCGGTCGTCATCATCACGCCCATGATCCTCGAAGGGGTGATCGTGACGTCGGGCGGCGACATCTGGCAGATCATCCGGGGAGGGCTCATCTACACGGCGACGCTGCTGGTGGTCGTGCTCGGTTCGACGATGACGACGTACAAGGTCGTCGGGAAGATGATGTGACATGAGGCATGGATCGAAGACAGCCGCCGTCGTCGCGCTCGCCGCGGCGCTCTCCCTTGCCGACGCCTCCCAGGCTTGGGCATGGGGGTACGGTGCGGCGCTGGGGCAGGACGGCATGACCCTCGACAGGCTCGTGAGCGAGGTGCTCAAGCCCATCGTGCAGCTCGCCGGGTACGTCCTCACCGCATTCGGGGCGTACCGGTACTTCCAGAACCGCTCGGACGACGGGCCCGCGGCGCGCCAGGCGCTCGGCATGCTCGCGACGGGAGGGGTCATGGTCGCCTTCACCGCCTACGACCTTGGCAAGGGGAGCCTCAACGGCTTCATGCGCGAGTTCGCCGTTCCGGGTCTGATCGCGCTCGGCACCCTTTGGATGATCAACGGCTTCTACGACTACTTCTTCCACTCGGACGACGCAGTGGCCGCGAAGAAGGGCCTGCAGGCCGCCGTGTCGGGCGGCGTCATGGCGCTTATGGGCGGGGCTTTCGGAACCATCTCGTTGGTGTACTAGATCGGAGGCGGATATGGGCGAGTGGGTCACATTGGCCGACGGGTCGAAGCTGTTCTGCCCGTACCCGTTGGAGCATCGGCCGCTGCGGGAAGAGGAGTCCGAGGAGCCGAACTCGCAGAGCTGGCACGTCGCGCTCGCGCTCGCCGGCGTCCTGGGGTTCACCGGGGCGCACAGGTTCTATACGGGCAAGATCGCTACGGCAATCGTGTGGCTGCTGACGGGGGGCCTGCTCGGGCTCGGCGCGCTCGCGGACGTGGCCGCCATCGCGGCCTCGCGCTGGAAGGCCGCGGACGGGACGCCGCTGCGCCGCAGGGCGGCCAAGGGGAGCCTCGCCGCCGCGGGGATGGCCGTCGGCTGGGCCTTCGTCGCATGGATAACGACCGCGGCGGCGGTCGCGTTGACGGCGCTCACGGTCGCGTTGATGGCGGCTTGAGAACCAAGATATTGGAGAACTGGAAAACTTGAATAGTCGAGTTTTTGAAAAAAGGGAGAAAGACATGGCCGAGCACTACACAAAGGCATCGATAGGTGAGATAATGGCACCGTGCCCGAGCGCGAGCCATCTCCCAAATCCAGGCGGCGCGCGGGCGGCGAGAAGCGACACGGGACCGAAATCCCGGATTCACAACGGAATAAGGATCGAGCGATGAGCGCGCAGGGCGGCGCAACGGGATCCGTGCACGTGAACGTGTTCGGCGGGCCCGGCTCCGGCAAGTCGACGATGGCGTACGCCGTCGCGGCGGAGCTCAAGGCGCGCGGCTACACGGCCGAGTGCGTCGGCGAGGTGGTCAAGGACTGCATCTACGACGCTGCGCGCGGCGACCAGGAGGCGGCGCGCCTGCTGGACGGCAGCGTGGAGAGCCAGGAGGAGCTGTACCGCCGGCAGTCGGCGCGCGAGCGCCGGCTCGACGGGCTCGTGCAGTTCGTCGTAGCGGACTCGCCGGCCATCATGGGCCTCGCCTACCTCGCCCCCGACGCCGACGAGGACAGGGCGGCGAGGCTGGCGGCCCTCGCGCAGGACGAGTTCGAGGCCCAGGAGTCGGTCAACGTGATCGTCACCAGGGAGGGGGCGTACGACCCCCGCGCCCGGATACACGCCGAGGACGAGGCCGAGAGGATCGACGCGGACGTCCGGGCCCTTGTCGAGAGGGCCACGGCGGGGCGGTACGAGACGGTGGGCCGCGGCGACGCGGGCAAGGTTGCGGAGATGGCCGTCGAGCACGGCTTGGCAGAGAGGACCGGAGATGATGAACTACGACGAGCTTTACAGGGAGCTGGAGCGGGACGCCAGGGAGGCGGGCCTGGAGAAGGAGCACCTGGAGTGGCAGCTGGGCCTCGAAGGCTGGGCGAAGGATCCCGTGGCGGTGGCGATGCGCGACTGGCGCCTGCAGCACGCGCCGGAGACGCTGGAGGGCAAGAGCGAGGAGCAGGTCGGCAGGGAGATGGCCATGGTTCACCTGCTGGCGGAGTCGCGCAGGACGGCCGCCGCGCAGGCGTGGATGCGGTCCCCGCAGAGCTCCCAGGCAAAAGACGCGCAGCAGAAGGCGGCGCTGATGAACGCCGCGGCGGCGGCGGAGAACGAGGCCATGATCTCGGAGATACCGGACATAGCGATAAGCCTGTAGCGGCGCGGCGCCGGCCCTCCAGGCGCGGCAGGAAGGTGATGGAGGGCCAGATGTCGCTCGACCTGCTGTTCGAGCCGTCGGACGCCGCCCCCGTGTTCGAGCCGGCGCCGCCCGCCCCCTCGCCCGAGCGGGCGGCGCGCGCCGCATCGCCGGAGAAGGGCACTGCGGCCACGGAGCCGTCCCGCCGTCCCATCGGGGACGCCTCGCCGGCTCCTTCCCGCACGAGGATCGCGCGGAACATCGAAGCGGTCATGGTCGCGAAGGAGCTCGAGCGCGAGGGCCGCGAGGCGACGCCCGAGGAGGCGGCCAGGATGCTCTCGTTCGTCGGGTGGGGCGGCCTCGCCGAGGTGTTCGACGAGACGTCGGACGCCTACGCGGCCGAGCGCGAGAGGCTCAAGGCCGGCCTCACGGAGAGGGAGTACGCCAAGGCGCGCGAGTCCACGCTCACCGCTTACTACACCCCGATCGAGGTGGCCCGCGCGGTGTGGGACTACCTCGCCATGGCCGGGTTCTCCGCCGGCAACGTGCTCGACCCGGCCGCCGGGACGGGCCGGTTCGCCGACGCGATGCCGGAGGGCATGGCCGGCCTCGCCAGCATCACCATGGTGGAGCCCGACCCGGTGTCCGCCCTGATAGCGCAGCACGCACACCCCGGCATGGCCGTCCAGTGCAAGGGCTACGAGGCGACGACGCTGGCCGACGACTCGTTCGACGTCGCCGTCACCAACGTCCCCTTCGGCCAGTTCTCGGTCTACGACCGCCGCCATGCCGGCGAGGGGATGCTCGTCCACGATTACTTCTTCGCCAAGGCTCTCGACCACGTGCGCCCCGGCGGCCTCGTCGCGTTCATCACCGCCTCGGGAACGCTCGATAAGAAGTCGAGCTCCGCGAGGCGCGAGCTGGCGGCGAGGGCCGAGCTGGTCTGCGCGGCGAGGCTGCCCGACAGCACGTTCAGGGCGTCGGCGGGGACGACCGTGACGAGCGACGTCGTCGTGCTGAGGAAGAGGCGCGAGAGGATCTCCAATGAGGAGGCCGCCGGCCTCCCGTGGGTCGGTACGGTGGAGCATTCGGACGGCGTGCGGGTGAACCGCTGGATCGCGGAGCACCGGGAGGCCGTGCTCGGCGAGCTCGAGGTCGTGTCCGGCCCCTACGGCCCGCAGCTCGCCTGCAAGGGCGACTGGGCCGAGGCGGCCGCCTCCCTCGCGGGGAGGCTCATGGAACTCGCTTCCGGTTCCTACGAGGAGCGCCCGCTGCCCGCCGCGCGCGGCGGCGCGGCCGCCGCCGACTTGATCGAGGCCGACCCGTCCGTGCCGGACGGCTGCTACGGCGTCGTCGACGGCGCGCTGTGGTACCGCGAGGGCGACACCATGCGCCCCTACGGCGGGCCCAAATCGCAGGAAGCGCGGATCCGCGCCTTGGCGGGGCTGAGGGATCTCGGCAGGGAGTACCTGGCCCTGCAGTCGGCCGGGGCCGACGACGAGCCCATCGAGTCGGCGCGCACGGCCTTCAAGGCGGCCTACGAGCGGCTCGTGGAGAAGCACGGCCGGCTCAACGACAAGCCCAACGTCATTGCGATGCGGGGCGACGCCTACGCGCCGCTGCTGTCGTCGTGGGAGGATCCCGTCGACGGGGAGTGGGAGCCGGCCGCCCTGTTCGATCAGCGCACCGTCCGCCCGGTGCCGAAGCGGCGCACGGCGGCCGACGCCGCCGAGGCGCTCGCCATGTCCCTCAACGCGGTCGGCCGCGTCGACATGGGCTACATGGAGTCCGTATCCGGGCTCGCGCCCGAGGCCATCCGCGCCGGCCTCTCCGGCCGCGTGTACTACGACCCGGCCCTGTCGGCCTTGGTGACGGCGGAGGAGTACCTTTCGGGCAACGTCCGGGTCAAGCTCGACGAGGCGAGGCTCTACCGGGGGGACGAGGACATGGAGGCGAACGTCAAGGCGCTCGAGTCGGCCCTGCCGCCCGACGTCCCGGCCGAGGAGATCTCCCTCGAGCTGGGGGCGACGTGGGTACCGGCGGCGGTGTACGAGCAGTTCGCCTACGAGGTGTTCCAGCTGCCCAGGAGCCACAGGGTGGAGGGCTCCCGCGACCAGATCTCGGTCGCGTACTCGCCCGAGCTGTCCCAGTGGCGCATATCGAACAAGGGCAAGGTGTACGGCGCCAAGGTCGACCGGGTGTACGGCACCCGCGCGCGCAACGCCCTCGACCTCATGGAGGCGTCCCTTAACCTGCGCGACGCGGTGGTCAACAGGACGATGTACGACCCGGCCGCGCGGAAGACCGTGTCCGTCGTCGACAGGGAGGCCACCATCGCCGCCCAGTCGAAGCAGGACGCCATCGCCTCGAGGTTCCGTGACTGGGTATGGGAGGACGGCGCGCGACGAGCGGCCCTGGTCGCCGAGTACAACCGCCGCTTCAACTCCCTTGTGCCGAGGCAGTTCGACGGCTCGCTGCTGTCGTTCGAGGGGATGGCGGCCGACATAGAGCTGGCGAAGCACCAGAAGGACGGGGCCGCGAGGATCGTGTTCGGCGGGAACTCCCTGCTCTGGTACTGCGTCGGCGCGGGCAAGACCTACACCATGGCCGCCGCATCCCAGGAGCTCAAGAGGATGGGGCTTGCCTCAAAGCCGCTGTTCTCTGTGCCGAAGCACCTGGTAGGGCAGTGGGGCATCGAGTTCATGCGGCTCTACCCGCAGGCGTCGATCCTCGTGGCCACCGACGCCGACTTCGAGAAGGACAACCGCAAGCGCTTCGTGGCGCGCATCGCGGCGGGCGACTGGGACGCGGTCATCGTGTCCGAGACGCAGCTCGCCAAGATCCCGTTGCCGCCCGAGCTGGAGGCCCGCTACATCGAGGAGGAGAAGATCAGGATCGAGGACGCCATCGACCAGGCGAGGATGTCTGACGACGCCGCGAAGAGGCTCACCGTCAAGCAGCTCGAGGGGCGCCGGAAGCGCCTCGAGACGCGTCTCGAGAAGACGCGTAAGCACGACCAGGACGACATGCTCGACTTCACCGACCTGGGCATCGACCGCATCTTCGTCGACGAGGCCCACCACTATAAGAACCTGTTCACGGAGACGAAGATGCGAAACGTGGCCGGCCTGCAGGCCGGCGACAGCCAGCGCGCGTCCGACATGCTCTACAAGACGCGCTGGATCAACGAGCGGACGGGCTACAAGGGGGTCGTGTTCGCGACGGGGACGGCCGTGTCCAACAGCATGACCGAGGTCTACAACATGCAGCGCTACCTGCAGCCGCAGACGCTCGCGCTCGCCGGGCTGAACGGCTTCGACGCATGGGCGTCGATGTTCGCTCGGAAGACCACCTCGCTCGAGCTCAAGCCGGAGGGCTCCGGCTTCCTGGTAAAGACCAGGTTCTCGTCGTTCACCAACTTGCCCGAGCTCATCACGATGTTCGCCTCCGTTTGCGACGTCAAGACCGCCGCCGACATAGCGCTGCCGGGCATCCCGGAGGCGCGGCGCGAGAACGTGGCGCTGGAGCCGTCGCCCGAGCAGGTGCGCATGGTGGCGGAGCTCGGCAGGCGGGCCGACGCGATCAGGTCGGGATCCGTCGACCCGGCGAGCGACAACATGCTCGTCGTGACCAACGACGGTCGAAAGCTCGCCCTCGACCAGAGGCTCGTGATCCCCGACCTGCCGGACGGGGACTGGTCGAAGACCTCCGCGGCCGCGCAGAAGATCTGGGGCATATGGAGGGACAGCGAACCGGCGCGCGGCGTCCAGATCGTGTTCTGCGACCTGAGCACCCCGAAGCCCGAGGGCTTCAACGTGTACGACGACCTGCGGGGCAAGCTGGTCGACATGGGCATACCCGCGGGGGAGATAGCCTATGTTCACGACGCCAAGACGGAAAAGGCCAAGGCCCGTCTCTTCGAGGCCGCGCGCTCCGGCGAGGTGAGGGTGCTCATGGGCAGCACCCAGAAGCTGGGCGAGGGGACTAACGTCCAGACGAGGCTCGTGGCCCTCCACCACCTCGACTGCCCGTGGCGGCCGTCCGACCTCGAGCAGCGGGAGGGGCGCATACTGCGCCAGGGCAACCGGAACAAGGAGGTCGGCATCTACCGGTACGTCACGAAGGGGACGTTCGACAGCTACATGTACCAGACCGTCGAGCACAAGCAGCGGTTCATAGGCCAGGTGTTCGGCGGATCCGGCGCAGCATCCCGCAGCGCCGATGACATCGACCAGGCGGCGCTCTCCTACGCGGAGGTCAAGGCGCTCTGCGCCGGGGACCCGGACGTGAAAGAGCGCCTAGAGTTGCAGAACGAGCTGCCCCGCCTGGCCAGCCTTGAGCGGGCCCACAGGAGGGACCAGGCGGAGCTCCGGCGGCTGCGCGACGAGGTGTGCCCCGCGAAGATAGCCTCGGCCGAGGAGGCGATCGAGAGGCTCGGGGGCGACGCCGCCACGGTGAGGGCGCGCAAGGGCCCCGAGGGCGGCTTCCCCGGCATGACCGTGATGGGGGCGTACTGCGAGAAGAGGACGGACGCGGCCGATGCGCTGAGGGCTGCGCTCGTGGCATGCGCAGAGTCGTACGGCGAGGCCCAGGTGGTCGGCTCGATCATGGGGCTGGACGTGACGGCGACGTTCCAGGCGGGCACGGGCTGCTTCCGCGTCGGCGTCGGACACGCGCCTGCCATGACCTTCGAGGGGGCGGACAGCGGGATCGGGGCGGTCACGAGGATCGAGCGAGAGGCGAGGAACATGGAGCGCTACGCCGCGTCCGCGGCCGAAAGGCTCGAGCGGGCCCAGGCGGAGCTTGCCGCCGCGAGGGAGGGCGTCGGGAAGCCCTTCCCGCAGCAGCGGCGCCTGCTGGAGGTAAAGCAGCGCCTCGCCGAGCTGGACGCCAAGATCGGCGAGAAGGGACACGATCCCTCCCTGGCCGCCGTGGCGGAGGCGAGCGAGATAGGAGGCGACCAGCTCTCGCTCGAGGACTCCGGGCTCGTGCTGTTCGACCGGGCGGAGCTGATCATGGTTAACAGGGGGATAGACAGGGGCTGGGACGTCTCGGTCTACGCCTACGAGGGGCTCGACGCTTCCGCCATGGAGACGGCGTCCTACTTCGCCACGCCCGTCATGGGGGTCGGCGCGGAGGACAAGGGCTTGAGATGGGACGGGATGGCGAAGGCCGTCGAGGCGGGGGAGGCCGCCTACGGGGCGGAGGACGTCAGGGGAGCGGTGCGCGAGGCCGTCGAGCTCATCGCCAAGTGCTCGGACGGGCTGTCCTCGTCGGACCAATGCCAGCTCGTAGAGCTGGCCGGATCCATCGCGCTGCGCGGCGGGCGGCCGCTAGCCCTGGTCAAGTCGCTGGCGGCCGACCGGGACGCCAGCGAGGGCCAGCCCAACGGCATCGGGTTCTACGGGCTCGTGCGAAACGTCCGCGACGCTGCGCTGGCGTCCATCGACGCCGGCGGGGACTTCGTGGCCGTGGGGAAGGACGTCTCGAGGGCCATACTGGGCGCGAGCATGCCGTCGGCGAGGGCCGCCTGGAGCATCGCGTCCGACATCGCCACGCGCACGGCCGCATCGGCCGCGGAGAAGGGGCTCCGGTGCCCTGCCAGGCACATGCTGGCGAGCGGGGCCGAAGGGGCCGCCCGCGCCGCCGCCCCGTCCAGGGGGGCGGGGAGATGACGGCGTGGTCGCGAGCGGGCTCGTCCTACGTGTGCGAGTGCCGCCCGGGTTACGAGGCGGTCGTCGAGCTGTCGGGCGCGTGCGCGTACGCCGCGCCCTGGGGCACGGTCGAGCGGGCGGAAGGGGCCGTGCTCACCGTCGTGGAGCAGGCGACCGGCCTCGCCGTAGCCAAGCGGCTGAGGATAGCGGGGGCTACGTCACCTGGCGACGTCGACGACGTCGCCAGGAGGGTGTCCGATGCGCGCATCGGCGAGGAGGCGGCCAAGGCCGAGGATCTCGCGACCAGGGGATGGCACCTCGACGGGCCCGCCGGCATCCTCTCGGTGGCCGCGCGGGGATCGCGCGCCGCAGCGGAGCACCCGCTGTCGCTCGGCCGCCTGGGCGGCGCGCCGGGGGGCGCGCCCTGCTTCGCCGTCGCCTCGGCCGGCGGGGACGGCTACGCGGCGTCCTGGCTCCCGGACGGCGCCCTCGGCTCGGCCGCCGTGGAATCGGGCCCCTGCCCGACGCCGTCAGAGGCGCTCGCGCGCCTCGCCGAACGGCTCGTCGATCAGGGAATGCCGGCGGCGGGCGGCGAGGACGACGACCTCGCACGCTACGAGAGGCTCTACGCCGGCGACATGGAAACCTATAAGAGCACGAACCTGGACGAGCTCATAAGGGCGTGCCGTGCATCGGCGCGCTACGGGGCTGCCGAGAAGGGAGGCGGTGGGCGATGACGTCCTTGCCGACGACGGTGGCCGACGCCACGGCAGAGGCCGAGCGGGTCATAGAGGAGTGCCGGGAGGCCGGCGATGAATCCCGCCTGCTGTCCTGCATCGCGGCGACGGCAACGTACGATCCCGGCGCGCGCCGGGTGAGGACTTACGGGCCCCTCAACGCCGCCCTGGCGTGGGCCCACGGCGCGGGATCCGGCTGGTGCCGTCCGGCCGAGGACTGGGAGAGGGACGGCCGCGCCGTCGCCAGGGCCGACATGGCCGTCCCCGTCCTCGTGAGGGGCGCCTCCGGGATGGCCCTCATGCGACGCTACCCGTACGAGGCGACCGAGGGCGACGGGGCGGTGACGGAGCCCGTATGCGGCCTTTCGTGCGACAGGCGGGCCGTCGAGGACATCCTGTCGTCGGGCGAGATAGACTGCACCGGCGCGTACGGCATGGTCGAGGCGTACTTCGGCATGGGGGACGTCGTCGCCCATGCAGGCGGGGGTTTGGGCCAGGAAGGGATGAAGGAAGTCATCGCGAGCTTCAAGGCGGCCGCCTCGGCGGTGCATCGGGCCTACGAGGGGAGGGGAGGCTCGTACCGGCCGAGGCGCATCGAGCCCGCAAGGCCCCTGCCCGTCCCGGCCGAGGTTCTCGCACCGTCGGAGGTGCTGGACGGCGAGGGCGTGCTGGACGCAGGCTGGGATGGGTACGTGCGCGTCGTGAAGCCCTTGATCAACCTGCTGGCCGCCAGCTACGCGAAAGGGGGCTACGACGCGGGGTGCGCCCTCGAGTGCTTCCGCGCCGCTGCAGCCGAGATCAAGGGAGGGGCGTCTGCGGAGGACGCGTGCGCGCTGATGCGGCGGTACCTGCCGGAGCTTGCCGAGGACTGCCAGCTCGAGGCGGAGATAGCGAGAGCGACGGAGGGATTGAGATGACGGTCGACGGGCTTTACTGGGATGAGGCCGGCAGGGCGGATGTCGGGATGATCGAGCCTGGCGACACGGTCTACTGCATATGCCGCGGCGCCGATGGCTTGTTCTCCGTCTCGAGCGGCGTATGCGTGGATCCGCCGGTCAGGTTCATCGACTTCGGCGACGGCGCGCAGTTCCTCGGCGTCGCCTCGACGGTCGAGCCGTCGGCTCTGCGCAGGTTCGGGCTCGTCGGTTCCGTGTTCGTCTCGAGGCGCGCGGCCGATCGCCGCGCAGCCGAGCTGAACGCGGCACGGGAAGGAGAAAGATGAGAAGAGGCATCGCAGCCGACGCGCCGCTTTCCGACGCCGGCGAGGAAAGGCTGTCGGAAGAGGATCGGAGGGCGCTCAAGATGATCGAGGAGCTCTTCCCCGGAGAATACCGCGCTGCGAAGCGCGAGGTGGCGGCAGCCATCGCGTCTGACGCGCCGTCGAGCTTGGGCGGGCTCGCGGCGATCCTGTCGCAACGGGGGAATCCCGACGGCGCGGTGCTGGCAGGGAGGATCGTCGAGGCGCTGCTCACCGACAAGGCGACGCTGATGGATGCGGCGAGCATGCTGTACTTCAGCGACGGCAAGGTGGTCGACGTATGGTGACGGTGCGGCGCGAAAACACAACATGCGATATTCGCGGAATCGGCGCGTATGGTATCATTGTCGCTCAGGAAAGGAACCAGGTGATGGATTCCGGCGGGACGCCGGGAACGAACCCCAAAAAAGAAAGAAACCGCAGGCGGCGGTTTCGTGATATTGGAAGAGCTCTTTGTCGTTGCTCTATTATCGCTGACCGGGAGAGGTGTGTCAACCCCTCGGTTTGCTGCGTTGCAGGCAACCGCATCGGCTCGCAGCCGTCACGATTCCGCGCCGGACGACCAGAAGGCGCAATGGAACACAACCGCAGCACCACTACCTTCATCTTCAAAGCAAGCAGCCACCACGGGCTCTCGACCCCGTGGTGGCTGCTTGCTGCCTTTTCCGGCATGCGCCGGCCATGGGCAAAAAGCCCGGTCTGCGCAATCCGGAACCGCGTGGCCAACCAGGATGCGCGTCGATCGAGGATCTCGGCCGACCGTCCAGATTGGACAACATGGCGGTATTGCGGCAAAAGGAAGCTGAAAGGAGGTGATGCGGCAGGGGGAGCGACGGCTTAGGAAAACAACGAGGCCCCGGTTCGCCCCCGAGGCCCCTGCGGTTTCCGAAAACTCGAAAACCAAAGACTTTTGATAGAGGTGGATTGTACCACCCTTGGGTAGTTATATGCAAATCTGCCCCGGAAAGCCCTCATATCGCCCCATACGACGGCGTACGGGGCCGGTTTTCGAGAGTTGCCGAACCCGTGCCGCCAGGGCATGGAACGACCGATACGGGACATACAGCAGCACATAGATTACGTCGGCACGCTTGCCGAAGAAGAACCCGATCCCAAGACCCGCTGGCAGCTGCAGAAGCGCGTTGCGGCGAGCGTCTGGCAGAGGGACGCCAAGGCGTACTACGAGGAGCAGGGCGCGGAATTCTTTGATTTCGGGCAATGGCAGCTCGACCAGGCCTACGCGAGCTACCTCTACCACGAGTCCGTCAAGCGATACCGCAAGCGGCAGGGCGACAGGCAGATCCTCGCGCGCCTCGACGAGCTGAACAACGTCCCGCGCGAGGACGGCGGGTACAAGGTCACGGGCGCGCGCCGCAAGGTCATCCGCGCGATCGTGGGGCTCGCCACGTCGAGCGGCGTGCTCTACTGCAGCTACGACGGCCTGGCGCGCGCGGCGCGCGTATCGCCGAGGTCGGCGCACTCGATCCGCGCGGAGCTCGAGCGCCTGGGCGTCCTCGAGCGCGTCCGCACGGGGGGCAGGGCCGAGGACGGATCGCGTCAATCGAACAAGTACATCGTGAAGTGGGACAAGCTGCGCGACATCCTCGGGATCGCGTGCTGCTATGCGTCCAATTGGCATGGAGAGCTCCAGAGAACAGTTGAGCGCAAGCCCTTCCATAACGTGTACTACAACTACGAGGGATACGCGCACTACAGCAAGTCGGCGCGCCAGAAGCGCCGCGAGCGCCAGCGCGCTCGCGAGCATGCGGCGCTCGCGGCGCAAGCGCCGAAAGTGGATAACCATGTGGAGAAAAGCGCACCAGAAAAAAGGACGAAGGCCATGGGGCTTGAAAACGAAGCTAGTGATCAGGGTTTTTGCGCACTAACCGATCTTAAAGAGCGTAAAACATCTAAAATCCTTCAACCTGTAAGATCTCTCATGTCCTATTGCCGCCGCATTGTGGAAAAGCGTACGCCGCTCCGCGGCTCCTCGGACGCCCGCCACGAGGGCGGGATGCCGGAATCGCTGCGCGATACCTTGGACAACCGCCCTGCGGGCGGCACAACCTGGTGCTTCGACGTCTCGAAGCTCTCTCAGGCATCCCTGCAAAGACTCGGCCGAGTGGCACCGGGAAGGATCGTACCCCTCTTGGCCGAGATCGACCAGATGACGCGCAGCAACCCTTCGCTCGAAACACCGGAGGACATGCAATGGCACGCCGAGGAGCTCCTGCACATCCTCGCAGATGCGGACGGCATCCCCCGATGACCGAAAGGCATCGGCCGCATCGGCACGGCTTCGCCGTGCGGCAGTGAAAAAATGATCTGCCTCCCGGTGCCGGCAGTCAAGGGGAATTTGGGAATCCTTGCCTGCCCTCTGTCTTACCGACCGAACGGATCCCAACCGCCCGGCGGCTCGACGCACCTCGCCTGGGCGATGGCCGCGCGATAGGCTATAACGTTGTGGATGGCGGCCTCGATGTTCGATGCCGCGTCGCCCCCGAGCCCAGCAATCAAGAGCGCCGAGCGTTCGGCGATCGCCTCTATCAGGAGCCCGCTGTCGTTTCGATCAGCGCTGCAGGCGGGGCTCGCGCCTTTCTCCGGTCGAGGCGGCCGGATCGCCCCGGATCTCGCCTGCAGGGCCATCCTGCCTATCTCCCTATGCAGGATCGATTCCACTACGTAGACGTCGGCCTCGTCTCCGTACGGCGCGAAGAGATCGTCGGCCGCCTCGACGATCCGGTTGAGGGAATCTGGGATATGACCTGCGCTTGGATTCAATTCGCCAACCCGCTACTGCTCGCTTTTCATTGTGTCTTCGGACCGCCCTCGCCGCGCAGCTTCGCCCTCGCGGCGTCGCTGTAAGGATTGCTCATGTGATGGAGGTTCTTCGGCACGCTGATGTAGACCCCCTCGCCGATGCTCGCGATCTCATCGTCCGGCACGAAGCCGAGCACGTCTGCCACGTCGCATCCTTCGACGCCGAGCGCTCGGAGCGCCTTGATGAGGGCGTCGATCGTAGTCCCCCTGTAGGCGACCACCTTCCCCGTTTTCAACCTGGATACGTTGACGTTCGTTATCCCGGTCGCAGCTGCTATCTTGTCGAGGGATATGCCGTGCTGCAGCATCAGCGCCTCGAGCTTCACGACTATGGCCATGGGCTGTTATCCATGGCAGGCCTTGCGGATCCTGGGTCCACGAGTCGCTCCTTTCGCGACTATTTCATTTCCTTGCTGAGTGCTAAACATTATATATATTGAATAAATCATTGCATATAACAAATGAGAATGGGGGAATGGATGACGTAGAGCTTAACAAGCGAAGGAAGCGACTTGGGAATGCCGTCCGCGTCGAGCGGGTGGAGCAGCGGCTATCCCAAGAACGCCTGGGCCGGATGGTCGGCACCAACCAGACCTACATCAGCCTGCTCGAGGCAGGCGAGATAAACGTGACGTTCAACAAGCTGTGTCGCATCGCGGAGGCCTTGGAGGTAGAGGTGTCCGACCTGGTGCGCTAGAGTGCCCCGGCGTTGCCGGGCACGATCTCCTCTACGTACCATCGGCCGTCGTCGCTATGCCAAAGGTGCTTTGTCCTTCCGCAGATCTCAACGGTATAGCGGATCCCGTGGCCGCCGACCTTCATGCTCGCCGCGCGCCTCGATTCGAGCACGCGATCCACGACAAAGCATCGTCCGTCTCCCCAGTAGATCGCCAGCGGTCGCTGGCGGCCGTCGGGGTCGATGTCCACCACGGCCTCCACGTAGGTCTTCTTGCGGCTCTCGATTCCATGCATTTAGCAGCTCCTCACGAGTGGAAGAAGCTGACGGGGTGGACGGTGTTGTCGGCCTTGGCGTCGACGCCGGCCGCGCCTTCGTCGACGAGCTGCGCGCCCCACACGACGCACTTGTTGCCGTAGCGACGGCGCAGGTCGTCGACGGAGGCGTCGAGCTCGCGCATCTCGGTGCGGCGGGGCATCGGGTCGAAGAGCGACGCCTGCAGGTCGGCGTCGGCAGGCTCGAGGTCGGAGGCGCGCACGTGGATCCCGCGCAGGGGATGGCTCGCGTCTAGCGGCTCAAGCTCCCGTAGGAGGCCCCAAGCGGCGCGCGCTACCTCGAGCGTCACGTCGGTGGCCACCGGCAGCTTGCGCTGGCGCGATCGGGTGCAGAGGTCGTCCGCGGCCCTTGCGCCGACCGACACGGTGCGGGCCCTGGCGCGGCCCTCGCGCATGCGCTGGGCGACGCTCTCGGCGAGCATCCAGACGTACGCCTTGGCGGACTGCGGGTCGCATATGTCCCTGGGGGCCGTGAGCCCGTTGCCGTAGCTCTTGATCTCGCGCATGACGTCGGCGGCGTCCCGGTCGTAGGGCTTGACCTCGGTAGCGTCCTGCCCGCGCGCGAAGCCGCGCAGCACGAACCCCATCTTGCCGAGCCTGTTGCGCAACAGCTCGTCCGAGGCGCACGCGAGCTGGCCTATCGTGTCGATGCCCGAGGAGTGCAGCTTGCGCTCCGTGGCGGGCCCTACGTAGAGCAGGTCGCGCACAGGGGCCTGCCATACGACCTCGCGGTAGTTCTCCCGCGTTATCACCGTGACGGCATCGGGCTTCTTGTAGTCGCTGCCGAACTTGGCGAAGATCTTGTTCCACGACACCCCGACCGACACGCTGATGCCGAGCTCGGCGACCATGCGCTCGCTTACCTCGCGGGCTATCTCGGCGGGGGAGAGCCCGAGGCACCGGCGGGTGCCCGTGACGTCGAGCCAAGCCTCGTCGGGTCCGAAGGGCTCTACGCGGTCGGTGTAATCGTAGTAGATCTCCCTGGCTCGCCGCGACACGTCCATGTAGAGCCGGTAGTCAGGGGGCACGACGACGAGGCCGGGGCATGCCTTCCGCGCCTCCCACAGCGCCATCGCGGTCTTGACGCCGGCGCGCTTGGCTATGAGGTTCTTCGCGAGCACGATGCCGTGGCGCGCCTCCTCGTCGCCGCCGACGACCACGGGCTTGCCGCGCAGCTCGGGCCGTGCCTGGCACTCGATCTGCGCGTAGCAGCAGTTTATGTCGCTGTGCAGGACGTCGCGGTCTGGCATAATGACCTTTTACCTCCGTAATAGAGAACAAATGTTTGATACAATTGTAGGCCCGCATGGGTGCTGGAGGCAATCGAACAGTTTGTGGAGTGTTTGGGATCCTAGCCGCTCCGGCTCTCGTTGAGGCGCTTTCGGATGCCGTCGTGAATCGGGTTGCTCATACAGTGGAGCTCTTTCGGCAAGCTGACGTAGACGCCTCTTGCGATCGTGTCCAATTCATCGTTCGGTACGTAGCCGATCGCATCAGCCCTGGGAGTGGAGATATGGGAGCTGTTCGCACCTGCAGATGTTGTCGATGAGGTAAGAAAGGGGAGGGGCCGGTAGGGTATCGCTTCCTCGTCGTGCGGTCAGTAGGCCTCCTCGCGCTCGCAGGGAAGGTCGAGCCACACTCCGTAGTAGCGCTCCTTCACCGTGTCCACGTACTCGCCGTCGTACTCTATCGTCACCAAGCGCACGTTGTTCATTCCCACGTATCCACGAACCTTGGTCTTGGCGTCGCGCTCCGGAGTCCCATGGTAAAACTCGCGGTTCGTCATCTTTCCGGGCATTCCGATCCCCTCTTCCGATTAGTGCATTTTCTGTCATGTAATATGATCGGAGCATGTAGTATCATTTTTAAATATGGCATCATTTTGAAGAACAGAGCCTTTGGTCGAACCCCTGCGCTCCCCGTGTTCCCATAGTCTCGGCTTCCCAGACTGACGGCATGTCGGATACGCGCACCGTCGCCATCCTGCCGCTCTCCCCAGGGCGCAGATTCAAAAAACCGTGGAGATCGAGCGGTATCTTGATCAACGCAGATTCTCGTTCATCATCGATTTTCTTGCTCATGCACCTGGGCGATATGTGTGCGCAAGGAAGGGTAGTCGTCCAGATTTCCAGGATCTCTCCTTCCACGGGTGTGCAAGTACCGCGCGGCCGTGAGGCAGAATGAGGCCGTGGAAAAGACGGATCCGACTGCGAACACGAGCAATAGGAGCAGCATGTGCGGAAACAAAGGAAGACTCCATCCGCTGTTGGCGACGAGCATGTAGCCGATGGCGATCGTCCCCATCCAGAATACGAAGACGCTCATCGATGCCTCGACCAATTCTTTCTTCACAGGTGCTTGCCCTCTCCTCGTCATTCTTCCCATTCCCATGTCTCCTGTCTACCGCCATGCCCCGCATGATCGGTAATGGCGTCCCTCTTCAAGTGTTAGCGCACGTGCACGAGCAGCGGGCACAGCGGCTTCATGCCTTTCTTCTTGCGGCCTGCGTTCAAGCGCTCGGCCTCTTCAACCGCCTTCTTGATCGAATTGACCCTGCGGAAATACGTTGTGCGCTTCAAACCGAGCTGCCGCATCCCTTCTTCTACCGAGTGGTTCTGCTGCCATGCAAGGTACTCGGCGCAAGTAGTTTCATTATTAAATATGGAATCATGTGGGAGCACCACGCCCTTGCTCGGCCGGCCTGCGCGCCGCGTCCTCATGGTTTCCGCGTCCTGGACGTCCGGCATGTCGGACACGCGCACCGTCGCCGTCTTGCCGCTCGATGAAACGGCGCAATCGACCTTGATTCCCAGCTCGCGGGCAATGGACATGAAGTGATCGAATTCCTCTCGCCTGAACCCGCTTGCAGTAAACGTGCATTCGGTTGGATGCATATCCAAACGCTCCGATCTCGCAATTAATTATGGGACTAGCATACGCGAATAGAGCTTGAATTTCAATATTAAAATTGGGACGGCCGTGCTAAATTGATAACATATATTATGTAAACTTAGGCTAACTTTTTACGCGCAGCGGCCTTCGCCGGCCTTCCCTCCGCGTTAAAGAACGTGAATCCGGCTGAGGTAGTCGGATATCATCTTCCCTTCGCCGCTTCGCTCGCAAGAGAGTATCTCCTGCCCGTCCTCGTAGAGGGCAGAGTAAAGGGTTCCCCCGGCGTTGGCGAACCTGTGGAGCGCGGCGCACTTGCCCTCGGCGGCGCGGGAAGCCGGCATGATCGTTCCGACGAACTCATGGGGGCTGTCGTCGCCGAATCCCGCAGACAGCCAGGTCTGGGTTTTATCGGCGCGCATTTCTCGGACATCTTTGAAGTCGCTGCCTTCTTCTGACGTTTCGTAGCCGGCTTCGCCGATCATGGGCCCTCCTCTTCCTATGTGCTGTCGTGATCGATAATACCAGCAATTCGAAACGAATTAATACCTTGAAGATAGCTAATTTGGTACAATCGTGAAAAGACCGGGCCTGAAATGTTGGAGGATCGATGGCGAAGGCTGTGCCCCTGTCCGAGTTCCGCGTGAATTCGGCAAGGATACTCGAAGGGCTCTCCGAAACGAGGGGGTTCGCGTACCTGACCAAGAACGGCTACTCGGTGGCTGTCGTGGCGGACGTGGAGGAGTTCGAGCGCATGTACGGCTACGCCATCGACCATGGCTACAAGGCAGGTCGGGATGAGCAAAGCGAGTGATTTGGGGTACTGGGTCAAGGATCACGGCGGCGTGGTTTTCGCGGCCATCATGGTCGTCGCCCTCGTGGCGATGTTCGTGGCCGCCATCGTTGTATCCTCGCAACAGCCCGAAGCGGAGCCCGAGGACACGGTGAGCGGAGGGTACGTGGGATCCTGGTACCATGTCGAGTACGACAAGGCGTACGTGCTCACCCTTAACGGCGACGGCACGGCGCGCTACTACGACAAGACCCTGGTGCAGCCTTTGATGTTCGGAAAATGGGAGGTAGGCGAGAACATGAAGGTCTCGTTCTTCGAGCCGGAAGGCGAGCAGCCCAACGCGAGCGCCGGCGAGGAGTTCGCGTTCTACACGACGCCTAACGAGGACGGATCCATCCCGTCCTCGCCCGCTACCCTGTCCTACAAGGGATCCTACTCGTCGTCCCAGATATGGCTGTTCTGGCCCAGCAAGGCGGCTGCGGAGGCGGAATGGGCCGAGCGCAACCCGAACAAGGCGGCGGTATCGTGAACGTCGCGGTGATGACGGGGGCTTTGGGGTACAGGGAGTACAACACCACCCTCATGACCATGGACGGGTGGACGGACTCGAGGGGCACGGACAGGCACCCGACCGTGGTGGACGAGAGGGTCAACGTCGGATCCTTCATGTCCGGCGACGACCATCTGTACGCGGACGTCTACTGCCATGACGACGAGGTCGAGAGGATCGGCACGAACCCCGACCCGAAACCCGAGCGCGAGCCCGAGTTCCTCGTCCGCAAGAAGCTGCTCGACAAGCGGTACCTCGGCGGCCTGCTCTACCTGAAGGTCGGGGAGCTCGTCGTCGTCGACAGGCTGAAGGACGTGCTGCCGATGGAGGCCCCGCAAGGGGGCGGCGAGGTAGAGGACGCCGAGGTCGACCTTTATTGGGACGAGGCCGCCGAGGCCGAGGACGCCGAGGTCTGACGTCCCTACCGCGACGCGCCCCTCCCTTCCTTGGCCGCCACGTTCGCCGCGATGCTCCGGCTCTTCGCGGACTGGTAGGCGGCCTGCTTGGCCCTCGACGCCGCCGCGCTCCTCGAGACGGCCTTCTTGCGCGCCTCTTCGAGGTGCCTTGCGTGGATCTCGGCTGCGAGGCGCGAGCGCTGGCCGCGGGATTCCTGCCCCTGCGGCTTGGGCCTGACCGCCTCGCCGCCCGCCGCCTTGCGGGCCGGCGGCTCCAGGCCCGCGACTGCATATGCCGCGTCCCGCGCACCGGAGACGCGGCTTAGGTTCCTCGCCGCGTCGAAGTAGGCCGCCTCGGCCGCCCCGATGGAGCGCTCCATCCCCTCGGCCTTGGAAAGGACGTCCGCGACGCTCTCGCCCCTGGACTCGGCGATGCCCTCGAGGGCCCTCTCGGCGATCGTTCCGGCCTGGACCGCGCTTGCGTCCTCGTACGTCCAGGCCGCCTCGCTCTTGCCGCCGACGACGCCGCGCATGGCCTCGACCGCTTCCGCGTATCGTGCGACGTCGCGCGCCCACGATCCTTCGACGAGGGCGTCCTGCAGGGCCGTCTCCCTCGACGACATGATCCGCTCGGCGGCGAGCACCGCGGCGCCCCATCCTTCCGTGCGGTCGATGCCGTTGCTGCGCGCTATGGCGGCGATGCTCTCTATGTTGGCCACGCCGAGCTGGCGGCCCTGCCTCAGCAGCGACTCGGAATACGACAGCACCGCTTCGTCGCCTATGCGCTTGCGCGCGGACGCGAGGTCTATAACGGCTTGGGCGTACATGACGCTCTTTATCTCGCACCGGATCCGGGCGGCGGCCGGATCCTGGTTCCTGGCGGCTTCTTCGAGCTGCAGGTTGAGATGCGAGAGGGTGCGGGAGTACGATTCGCCGTCGACTATCCCGTAGATCTCCTTGACCTTGGCCGCGCGCTCGAGCGACTTGATGTTGTCGAGGTGCTGCCAGCGGGATCCCGCCTCCTCGTGCCATACGAGCCTCTCGGTGCCGAGACGGCACTCGACCTTCCCCCGCCTCCTCACGAGGGAGACGTCGTACGTCGCCGGCGCGGCGTCGACGTCGGGGAGGGATACGGACTCGGACGAGTTCCGCTTGATGGCCTCCCCTACCGCGACGATGCCGAAGTTCAGGCCGAGCTTCTGCTCCTTGGCCTTGCGCCCGTTGGAGTCGCAGTACGTCAGCGTCCCTCTCCTGGTTATGGTCACGCTCACGCCCTTGTCGGCGAGGGCCGCCTTGAACTGGTCCCAGCTGCTGGCCGTCCTGCACGCCTTGGCGACGGCCTTCCTGATGGACTCCTTGTAAGGCACGAACCCCTTGGCGAGCATCGCGCACTCCTCCTTCGTCCTGCAGATGCGCATCGTCTTCAAGGGATCTTCCTTGGCGTCGGACGTCCTCATTTTCGGCAACGGCGCCAGGCTGTACTTCTCGGCGAGCTCCTGCGCGACGTTCGCCTGGCGGGCGAGGTCGTCTTTCGCGAAATGCCATTTCCTGCCCGTCTGCGTGTTGAGCGCGTTGATGCAGATGTGCGCGTGGGGTATTCCCTGCAGGCCCTTCTTCAGGCGCTCGTGGTTGTCGTCGTGGTAGACGATGGCGGCCGTCGCTCCGGGGCCGAACGCCTTCACCACCCACTCCTTCGCGTACGCCCTGAGAGTGTCCAGATCGATGCCGTCCTCGGGGTCTGGCGCGAGCACGTAGTGGCGGTAGGTGACGGCCCTCCCCTCCCTTCCGCCCGTCCTCCTGTCGCATCCGGCGGCCCGCCTGAGGTCGTCCATGTACCGAGCCCAGTCGCCCTGCGCGCTCGGAGGGATCCCGACGAAGTCCTCGGCGAGGGCCCGGTCGAACTCCGCGCCGTGCCCGTCGTGGAGGTAGCCGGCTATGCCCTTCGCCGCCACGCGGAGCGTGTCGGCCTCGCTTATCTCGCCCATGCGGCGCTTGCGCCTGTCGTCCTTCGACCCCTTGCGCAGGTAGTCCATGACGCCGGCGCAGCCCGTGTGACCGGTTATGGTTTTGAGCATCGGCATCGCTAGCGCTCCCCCGCTGCCCGGTCGAGCATCAAGGAGGCCTCCATCAGCCGGTCGCTCCATCCCTGCAGGGCCTCGGCCGTGGGCGCCGGCGAGGCTCCGATAGACGCCGCCTCGAGCTCCCACGCCACCGATTTCATCGCCCTCGATGCTGATTCCAGATCGGCGTCGGCGGCACCTTGGAGGCCGGCGGAGATGAGCTCCCGGACGTAGGAGCCCCGCACCCTTGAGGCGTCGGGCTTCCCCGCCCTGCGCGCGTAGTCGGCGCAGTCGCGGTCGAGCTTCGCGCTCAGGTCGGCCGAGAGCCTGACGTTGAGGTAGCCGCCGTCGAGCGCTTCCTGCTTCTTGTAGCCTTTGGATCGCGGCAACCGGCTTCCTTCCTTCAATGCGTTTCGAGCGCAGCGAGCGAGCGTTAGCGAGGGGCGGCCCGGCCGCCCGTCGGCGCAGCCGGCCCGTGCCTGCACGGCCCGGAGGCTTGCCTCCGGCTTACGCGCCGCGTGCGGCGCGTTCCAGGGTTCGGGGCGGAAGCCCCGTGCACGTTGTAACGCAAAATTTATTTTGTGTTACAACGTGCGTCTCTTGCTAACCTCCCTACGGAGTTTAACGTGCTGCGCGGCCTAGCGCAAGCGCGGGTTCGGGCCGATGGGTGCGGGTGGCTTTGCACAGGCTTTCCCATGAAGGGACCCTACGCGGATCCCGTAATGGAGGAAGGGTGTGTGAAGCCACCCGATGGATGCTCGGGGCGAGCATCCATCGGGCCGAGCGGAGCGCCTTCTGGCGCGACGCGAGGCCGACGTCGCGATTTTCGGGAGCCGGCCTCTTGGCGGCGAAGCGGCGGCGCGGTCGTTGCCGCGCCGAGTGTGGGCAGGCGCTCGCGGCTGTCCACACTCCCGGCGGAGCCGGGGTCGGCAGGTTGCGTTTCCCTCCACCTGGTTCGGGGGTTGATCAACTTCGCCAAGGCTTTCCACGATCGGGCGCGGGCTGTTCCGGCACCTGTGCGCAGCGCCCGATTGTGGAAAGGCGCGCTCCCATGTTCGATCCGAAGGTTGCGGGTTCCCTTCGGGCTGCGCGGAGGTCGGCCGTCCCTTGCGGTTCCGCTGCTGCGGCCCTTCCGCCCGGCTCTCAGAGAGCCG
>OFMK01000990.1_pt1 | contig 24172 bp, 22 predicted proteins | sample 1541781 | NCBI WGS metagenome assembly OFMK01 (sample SAMN04209250, study PRJEB22552) | human gut metagenome | biome: gut; material: feces | host: Homo sapiens | place: USA: Oklahoma
CCATCGATCGTTATCCTACTAGGTCTATCCATAATATCACTCCTTGTAAGATTAGTATAGCATACGGAACATGACTTCATCAATCGGTATGAGAGAAATGTTGCTATCGTTTTTTTCAGATTTAATCAATATTATACAGGTGTCCTTCTATTTTAACAAAGTAACCGCATAGAATCTATTCTTCTAACAGATGTATCGAAGTGTTTAGGATTGTTTTCAAAACCGATAAACTTTCTTCTGTGCTTAAGAGCAGCTGCTCCTGTCGTACCGGAACCACTGAAAGGATCAAAGATCACATCACCTTCTTCAGAAGAGTTGAGCACTAGGTCTTCTATGATCGCTTGTGGTTTTACAGTTGGATGACCATATAACATCTTATCCTTTTTATTCGTAGGTGTGATCCAGTATGTGTGACCTCTTTGGTATGTAGTATGTAATCGTGCGGATTTCCGAAAATATAAGCAATACTCTTTATCGTTTAGATAATTTCTGCCACACCCCGGAATCGGGTTCGTTTTGATCCACACCAGGATATCATAATTACATCCGTGTTCTTTCACGAAAAAATCAAGATAGGGGATGATCTGTCGGCGATTGCACCATATATAAATATTAACTGTCTTCAGCACACGAAGAAAGTCATCCAATATGGATAGCTCTATTCCTGAAGTAAGATCATCCGCAGATAGTTCTCTTATTATAGAATGATAACTTTTTCCGATATCATTTCTCATACAAGATGTATATTTTGTATCGATGTCATAAGGTGGATCTGTGATGATCAGATCCACACTTTTATCAGGCAGCTTCTTGATCTCCTCGTAGGCATTTCCTAGGATCAATCTCATATCTTTCATTTCGGTCACTTCCTTTACGGATATGCATTATAGCTCTTATCTGTCAGAAAGTGCAGTATTGTTATTTTGCCTGTTCACTGTATGATAGACTCCTGTTTATGTATAGATCATTTCCGGGTAAAATGAAAGATTATTACGATAGGGTGATATCGTTATTTCATAAAAAACACCAGATAGCCTGCCGTGAAAATTTATCTATTATTTTGGTCTTTTGTGTTGAATCACCTTAAATATCGTGTATAATATAGATGAAGATGATCTCCTCCACAATAGTGAAGATAGATTATTCATTTTGCGAGAGTGATCGCCCTAAACGTGCTAGTGTTTAGAGGGCGATCACTTTTTTATTAGCTTCACAGTTTCTAATATAACTAGTATGATCAGAAAGCTGATATATAAGTCAATATTCAAAATGACCACCTCCGAACTATTCACTGAAAGGGTTCACAGTCGAAGTGGAATAATCTATCTTCGTACAAAATTATATCATATATTTCACAGTTGAGATACATATAATGCAATGTTTATCTCAACTGTGACTTTACCTATATCTACCTATTTACTGAGCTGCGCTATCAATCGGTTACATAATGTAATCAACCACCGTTTCCATGCAGGACATACCTGCGGACGCAAGATCCTTTCTCGCTCCTGACAAGCAATCGCATGCGCAGGATTTTTGTTGCTTTCTATTTTCTGCAGTACGATCCTTTTATTCATCCGGTACACATAGCGAAACTGCGACCAGAGTTTTTGATGCATCCGGGCAGTAGGGCGGAGCTGCTTAGGAATCTCTTGAATCTTTGTCTTTCCTAATACGACGCTGAATAGATGTGTATGTATGATACAATCGATCTCTGTATATATGACGGCTTCTTTATAAAAATGTTTGGCTATATGATCCAATGCCATCTTGATAGCATAGGCTTCTCCTTTCTGAATATTCTTTTCATTCTTTACGTATTTCGTTTTGGTATGTATTCGGATATGATCATCGATATAGATCGCACTGACGAGGACACCATCCTTTAAGCTGGCATCACAGAATATCTTTACTGCATAAGAACCTTCCTGAAGCAGTTCCTGCTTCGTTTTATAATACTTATCAACGGCATTCATATAGTTCCTTCATCACGGCAGCTGCCCCATGAGTTTATATGTTTCCTCTACATGTAAAGGCATCTCGTATATATCGTTCAAAGGTTCTTTTGTGACATCTTCATATCCTGCCACCAACAGATTAAAATCGATCTTACCTTTATATTCCTGTATCTTACGGATCAGGAGCTGTCGGTCATTCCTTACCTTGCTGACAAATAAGACACGATGATCTATGACAGTCAGAGATAATGTGTTTGCGTATAACTCCTCGTTGACCAAGCGATTGTACGCTCTGATTTTTCTTTCCAGTCGTTCCTGCTTTGGATACGATCTTTCCATCTCTAAATACACCAATACCGCAGATGTCTTTGTCCTATCCTTGTGTTTGAATATCAAGACAGCATCCGGCCGATTGGAAGCCTTTTCCAGATATGCTTCTCTTTCATTAAGTATTTCATCCACATACCAGTTCGATACACCTTGTTCGTATGCCTGTTGTAAGATGTCACAAACAGTGGCCACTTGCACTTGATGATACATGTAATAAGGACTGTAGTTTAAAAATGCTTTTGTATTGTCCTTGGCCTCATATCCCATATCTTCCATGTACTGGAGACCTCGTTTCCCTAAAGTAACGATCTTGTATCCGGTCCGGAAACTTGCTGTATGGTTCGCAGGTATGAATGTCCGTTCTATGATCAAGAAGTCATGCAGAGCCAACTGTAGGATACGCCTTTCAATCGTATCCTTTTTTCTACCTTTATAAGCAAATAATTGTATATAGTCCATATCCACGAATCCATGTTTCGCTATCCGAACCATCAGTTCGATATCATCATCTAAGATCCTTGGTTTGTTTTTATGTCCCATCAATGATCCCTCCTTAAGTTATATACTAAATATTTATATAAGAGTAATAGTAACTATATCTATACAGTAGTATCAAATTGTATATATAGTTGTATCATAAGAAATAAGCATATGAAATCGAGGACCCAAATAGGCTCTGATATAAGGCATAAAGCAGCGTCCCATAAGGTTGTTGTATATTATATTATTTTATAAGGTAAAATAAGGTAATTTCTAAATCTTTCGATGTGCAAATAAGCCTTTAAACAAAGGGTTTCATTGCGAAAAAGTGTGACATATATCGTACAGTGTTCGGCACATCTCTCGGCACAGTAACCGGCACAGCACATTATATAGTTTTTCATCCTACATCGACATGATGAACGGCAAGATCCCAAGGATGAAGATGATTAAATAACAGACGGTAATGGCCGTCTGTATCTTACCGTAGTATCGATATCCACCATATCCCAGGATAGCACAGATGAAGACGATCGTAAGTCCTCCGACTTGCTCATCCTGCAATCCTTTCCATGTATCCCGGAATACCTGCTGCACACTCAATAGCAGGTAGGAATCACTGATCCTTGTCATGAACTGAAAGAAGATGAACAACCCAAGGATCGATGAGATCAGAATCACCGGTCGGCGTTGTCCCTTTGGGAGGAGCTGCGATATCTTATACAGTAGAAATCTTATCCGTCCCATTCTCCATCACCTTTCTTTCGTCTTTTTATTTTCCGGAATACGATTTTTTCTGCCTCTTCCTTCGACAGGAAGTCACGCCGCATCAAGCTGCGTGCTTCATTGCGATTCTTTTCGGTATTCATTTCCGCCTGCACATTCTCTCCTTCCTTGTGTGGTACTACTTTTCCGGCATTATACCGATATGGTGGATCCACTTCTACGAGTACCGTTTTTGCGATACGGTTGTCCTCTGTAGATACATATCCGATCCGGTCGGGAAGTCCCTGCAGACCATCGATATCCGGATGGCCGGGAAGGTTTGCGGACATACGCACGGCTCCATCACGCCCCTGCCGGAAGGTCACCTTCGTACCGGCATTCCCAAGGATAGCCTTTAGGAAGCCTTGCTGGAACTGTTCCAGGTATTGTGTCATCGGGATCAGTGCCATACCGCCTTTCCTCAGCTCCGCCAACCAGCGCTCGTAGATATCGAACTGCACCTTGTGACATTCATCGATGAAGGTCAGATGTAGCCGTGAATTATCCGGACGCTTCAGACCGATCAGATAATATTTCAAAGAGATATATCCGACAATGATCCGCAGGTCATTGTCATTGAGACCTTTCAGATTGAATAAGATGATATCACCTTTTTCGATCCACTCTGAAACCTTCCGCAAGCCATCATACTTACTATGCATACCGAACATGAGCTTCTTCTTGGGCGTATTGATGAATGGATCGGTACGGTTCAGGATGGGATCTACCTGCTGTTTATCGAAGCGCCCTTTTAGGAAGGCACATGCATCATCCGCATATACATTATCCTTCAGTCGTTCATACAGTCGCTCACGCATCGTTTCATCCTGAAACATCTTTGGGATATCCATGATCGTATGCTCCTCTTCATCCAGCAGGATCGTATTGATCGCACTGGTGATCATGCGGTCTACCTGTACAGTGACTGCGGAACCGAACAACATCCGGAAATAGTCCAGGATCTCGGTAGAGGGTACGTCCTTATTCAATAAGGAGATAGGAAAGATACAATCCTCATACCCAAAATCGATATAATGGATCTTTTCACGCAGCTTCGTGATATCATGACCATCCGCCTGCAGCTTCAGCATCATATCGATGACGCCCAGCACACTGGTCTCTGCAGGATCGAAGAATGTGAATCCAGGTATGTTCTTTTTTTCCTGCACGATGGATGTCAGGATATCGCGCATCATCTCCTCCGCAAAGCTCGATTTTCCGGAACCGGTCTGTCCGGAAATGACCATATGTTTACGCAGCTGTAGCTGCTTTAGGAAGACCATACGATCCTGCATCGGATGATAGACATGTCCGCATTTGATCCCGGACGCAAATTCTTCCTCCTTCAATGTCCGCTGACCGATCTCAAGTTTGTGTATCCGTTTCAGGATCTCAAGATCCTTCTTATTGTAGAAGGTCGGGATCTGAAACAGGTTCATCAGTTCGTTTCCTGTCAGTTTGGAAAATTTATAAGTATCCCGATAGATCGCCCGAAGCTCCTTTTCTCCTGCTGTCAGGTTGATGATCGTATTCGTGATCTCCAGGATCTGGTTTCTCTGGTATCTCGTCTTTCCGGATACCTTGATCATCACCTGCACATCGACATCCGTACTCACGCCTCGTAACATGCTCTTCGTTGCACTGAAATTCTTTTCGACACTGAAATCGATCGTGATCCTCGTCTTGTTGCGCATCGTCCCCAGGATGAACAAGAAGATCTGATCATCCCGGAAGGTCGCAAGGCTCTTTTTCGTATCTTTCTTCGCATGATCCAGCACATCATCCGTAAACAAGGTATGTACTGTCGTATACGGCGTGAGCGGTCTCACCGCTTCGAATACGTTCGCCTTATCCTGGAACATGTTCTGCAGACTGTTCAGGACGAGCCCATTCTCTCTTTCATCACTCACCTGTAAGTAGAAAGAGATCATCCCATCCGTTTGATCCTTACCGTCGCAATCGATGATGAAACGATAATCCAGGATACAGTTTGGATCGAAGAGCTTCGATAGACGATCTCGCAACGAGCGACGCCTTTTCGTTCCGGACAATGTCTTTAAAAACATCCGCATCGTATCTGCCTGGAACTGATGATCATATCTTGGTAATATCTGATATAACATTCCGCCTTCCTCCTAACACCTATATCTCTTTAAGAGGAGTAAGCATCCGTTCTCCATATCCCAGGATATCGTCCGGTGTGAGCCATTCCGGTTTCTTTCCAGGAGGAAAACTTTCGTACAATGCCTGCATGATCTCGATCTGTTCCCATTCATCATTGGCCCAAAGGTCCTCGACATTTCGGCTGCCATATCCCAGATAATAGTTACAGTCCTCCACCATCCGGGAGAGGAGCTGATAGCGGAACGTCTCATCATGTTTCAATATTTCTTCTAGTACCATATCTTCACCTCATCTCAATAAAACTCGTTTCGATCGACCATGTCACGAAACGATAAGATCGCATCCGCGTCGCTTACGAAGTCGAAACTTTCTTCCAGTGGCTCACCATCCGGAGATTTGATCCAATAGGTCAGTGCACCGAATGGATCCATGCCGGAACTTAAGATGTATCCCTGATATTCATCCACGAGCTTACCGTCTGCCTCCATGATCATCTCCAATTCTTCCACATATATCTTTTCTGTAAAATGGCCATCACCAAGGATCCCCTCTACATACTTGCGCCACCTTTCTTCTACTTCCTTCATCATGATGTCCCAATATTCCTGATATAGGGCCTGATGTAGTTCCTCGTATCCCTCACTTTCCATAAGGGCATCTCTTTCCAGGGCATCTTCCCAATATCCGTCTACCTCTTCCATCTTTTCCTGTATTTCATATAAACGATGGATGATGTCCGCTTTTCTTCCTGTCATATCGGATCCTCCTCTTACTTTTCATAGAAGCCGTTTCCCAGGCTGCTCTCTTCGATCATCTTATAGATCTTCGCTTTCCCATCGCTCCACTGCACACGCATCCGGACCAGATACCGGCTCGCATCGTTCCTGTCCGCATGCTGCATCTGTGCAGTGTAGATGACATATACTTCAAAGTCATCATCCGCTATCCTGTCGATAGCGCTGTCCATCGATGTGATCTGTGTTTCTGTCGTTTCTTCTTTTTTGATACGTTTGCTCTCTCTTCGCATGGCCGCCAGCTCTTCCTTACTCAGATCCGGTACCAGTGACTGGTACAAGTCGTCGCTGAGAAGGTCCTTTACCGGCTCGATACGATCCAGGAAGATATCACTGCTGCGGCCTTCGGTCTTCACTCTCACGAAGCGTTCTGCTGCGCTCTTACAAGCCTCTTCCACATCATTGGGAACATCCGACTGAGGAGATGGCTCCGTTGTTAGCTTTTTCTGTATCGTCGTACTGCTCTGCTGCGAGCTCACCTTCGTTTCCGATGGCTGATTCATCCATAGAAATGCTGCTATCACAGCTATGAGGATCCCCATAGACACGATCGTTTTCTTTTCCATATGTAGCCTCCATTATTTGAATTTGATGTATGTTTCCGGATCCACACTACCTTCTGTCGTTGCGATCACAGGGGTTGAGAAATGCATCTCCATATGTACATGGGATGCTGTCGAATTTCCAGAATGTCCCTGGCTGCCGATCCGCTGTCCTTTCTTTATGCTCTGTCCTGTCTTGACGTCCACATCCTTCATATGGCAAAGCAGGATATAGAGTTCTTTTCCTTTATACTTCATCTTCAGCTGGACAAAGTTTCCGGCACCGGCATAAGCACCACCCGGACACATATTCCCAAGGTATCCTCCATCTGCAGGACAGCTCGAGGATGCCTGATATACCTTCGCATCACCGGGAGCGTAGATCGATGCACCATAGGAGCCATCCAGATCGACACCATAATGGAAGTCACCGATCGATGGTCGATTCCCATACCCACTGGTGAGCGTGTAGCCCTTCAATGGCGGGATCAGGGTACCGTCCCCGCTGATAAAATCCAATGCGTCATAGTAGGACATCACCTTATCGGCATAAGGAGGATCTCCATAGACGCTCCATCCGGTCTTTCCCTTCATGATATCGGAAAATTCCTGTGCTGCTTCCAGTGTCCATCGTCCACCTTTTTCACGATCGATCCATTCGATGAATCCATTTCCGAAATTATATCCGCCTAATGCCACCCGGATGCGACCTTCATCGGATGCATCCTTGACCTTCGCCCTTTTCAGGCAATCCTGCAGCTCTTTGATACCGCAGCGGATCGAGTAATGCGGATCCTTGATCCCATTGGGTATCTGCGGATATTTTTTGTTGAACGGCCCTTCCGATGCCTGCATAGGATCACCGCCTGTCCCACCGGATTCTACCTGCATCACTGCCAGGATCAGATCCACATAATCTTCCATGCCTTCCAGCTTGGCGATCTTGGACACATAGGGACGATAATATTCGACAGAGGAACTGAGATTGTTTTTGGGCGTCTCATTCCCATCTCTCACACCACCGCCAAGGAACATCAGAAACATCATCATGATAATGATAAGGGGAAGGAAAAGGAGAAGGAGCTTCTTAATCGTCTTCATTCAGGAGGTTCTCCTCTTCCTGCGGCAGTGTATCCTCTTCCGGTTTTGTTGAAGCCTCATGTTCTGCTGGCACATCCTGTTCGTTTATCGGTCCGATCTCTTGTCCTCCTTCGACGACATCCGTTCCTGCAGGCACACTGTTTGGATCATCCGGCTGCTGCGTAGCTTGTGTAGGTTCTGTGTTCATTTCTACATCTGGGCTGTCTTCTGTAGAAGCTGACGATGTTTCTTCCGTTGCCTCTTCAGAATCCGTATGTTTCGAAGCTTCTGTAGGAATAGGATCATCATCAAAGCGATCTTTCAGATCATCTTCTGTTTCAGGATCCACTGTTTCCGGAACTCCTCCCACATCTGAGATATCCGGGGCTCCTGCATCCTCGATAAGATCATCGTCATCGTCCATATCGATATCCGACATATCTTCTTCCGCTATATCCGCTTCATCGCTCAGGTCTTCCTCTTCCTGCGTTTCTGCACTCATGTTCTGTATGTCAGCTGCATGTTCTTCATCGAATGGTTCACCATCTCCCGGATCCGTTTCCTGTGCCCCACCATCGATGTCTTCCTGTGTCTCAGAAGCCATTTCATCAGATCCTTCTGTTTCACTCTCTGCTTCTGTAGGCGCACCCTCACTACTTGTGTCCGGACCAGCCTGTCCTGCCGATTCACTGGCACCATCTGCAGGTGCTTCCTCATGATCCGCAGAGTCCACATCATCCTGTATATCGTCCGAATACATATCGGGATCTTTTTCATCTCGCAAGGCGTCGTCATCATAGCTGCTATCATATGGATCATCATGATCACGAAGATCACGATCATCACTTTCTCCATAGCCACCTGTGCCACTGCCGTTTCCTTCACCGCCACCATCAAACGCATCACTTTGTGAAGCAGAGCCTTTCAACTGTCGGTACGTCGACATCGGAGAGGAGCCCAACAGCATTCCTTCTGCCACGATCTTTCCATCTTCCATCAGCTTCGACATGATCGTCGGTAGATTCTTGATCACGAATCTGAGCAAGACGATGAGGATCACATCGACTGCCAGCATGAGCAGGACACTGTAAGCGGATATCTTCGTGCATAATTCTACCAGGAAGAACAGCGCCATACTGAACAGGATATCCGCAAAGATCGTGACCATGCACCATAGGAGCCTGTCTATGAACCATTGGCGAGCTTTGCGTCCATGCTTGAGCAGCCACCAGATGAGCTGATATACACTCAATCCCAGAACGATATATTTTGAGGCCTTTACAGCCCCTAAGCCGATACAGATCGCTGCGATGACGATACTGATCGCACCACGATGTACTAACAAGACGAAGGAGAGTCCCAAGACCCGCATTGCGGAACCACCATCATGCGTGATCGCATGATTTCCGAACTTGTCATATTCATCCTCCGCATTGTCTTGTGATGGATCGTTCAGGAGGCGCTGTACTCGCTTTTCTACCTTTTCGATAGCATCCTTATCGTCCGAACCGGCGATCTTCGCAAGATCTGTCGTACCGAAATGTCGTACCATGAACGGCTGTTTCTGCAAGATATCGAAGATGTTCTGCTTGTTCATGATCTCCGGATCTTCCTTCTTTTCTCCGAATACGAACGTTTCCGTCAACATCTGTGTCGTCACCTCTTCAAAACCATTCGCTATCTTGCGTCCATTCTGACCGATGAAGGTGATGAAGGTCATCGATAGGAAGGCGGTAAGTACGATCTGTACGATCTGTTGCCATCGCACGATCCTGGTAAAGTCTTTGATGAGCTTATACAGGATAGAGGACAATGCAGCGATCAGGAGCACTTTATTGATCCAAGATTCAGGATCGCTCCAATCGAAAACGACCTTGTCGATCATATCAAAGATCCCCTGTATGACGGTCCCCAAAAAGCTGGAGGATACCAGGTTATAGATCGTCAACACGAAGAAGGAGATCACGAACCCGATCATTTCCAGAAGCAGCGTGATCAAATTCATGAAACATGTGACGATGGAATCCCCATCAAGCAGGTTGAGCCCTTTGGTCTTCGCTGTCATACTGGAATTATAGAGATTATTGATATAATCCCGGTCCATTTCTTTTTTTCTCGTATCGTTATCTAAACTGAGGATCGCATCCGAGAGAAAATCAGAAGTATTGGTATCTGCCTTTTCTTTATCGTTCTTCTCTGCTGTCGTCTCTCCGGGAGAATTACCGTTGCCGATCGCTCCATCCATAGATTCCGCATGGATCCCTGTCGGGACCAGCAGCAGGAACAGCAAGCTCAGGATGGTGAGGCATCTACGCCATCTCATGACTTCGCCCTCTGTTCATCGATATCCTTGAAGGTGCGGAAGGCATCCGAGAACATCGGCAAGATCGCCATCTTCGTCAGGCACTTCCGGTTGTTGTAATCACAGTATAAGAAATTGTGCTGCTTTGCCCGGTCGACACCTTCCTCCTTCGTTCGATCCTGCAGGATTCCAGACAGCGTGGAATTGCCATCCAGATCGAAATGACACAGGATACGCTGGATCTCGTCCTTGCTCTTCATATTGCCGATGAAGAACTGTCCGGTATTGTTGATGATGGAATCCGGAAGATCGCTCCAGTTCTGCAGGATGACCAGCATATCACACAGCTCCGATCTTGCGATCAGATTGTTGTTCACCAATACGGACATACCTCCCGGGACTGTCGAATACAGTTTTGCCTCATCGAACAGCATCGTCTTCGCTTGTCCTTTATACATACGCAGGAACATGTTCGTGATCTCATTGACCTTTCCCAGGATGAGGGAGAAAATCCGATGTTCCAGATTTCCGGAATCATAGCTATAGGTGCCCAAATCTCTGGAATACACAGGCATCTTCGCGAACGTGATCAGATTGAAGGGGCGATCGAGACGGAACACCTTCGAGATATCGGTATCATCGTCCCCGAAGAACAGGCGGGCCATCGGATCATTGCGCAGGGAATACAGACTGCGTGCAAGCTTGGGATCCCTGTTCATCATGACATCGACCAATCTTCGCATCGTGATCCGTGTGATCTTTCCACGATGGAGCGCTTCGCTCAGCTCCATATATGCTTCATCGACCTGCATCAGATCGACCTCCTGCTGTGGATTGATGGCACGCACCAGGGCGATGATATCATTCTTGGCCGCTGCCAATGCATCTAAGGGAGAATCCGGATGTAATAGGAAGGCATCGAACATACCGTTTGGACAAGATGGATCTCCGATGATGAGGTGCGAGGTCAGATCACCGAATCGATCCAACAGCTTCACGAGCTTGTGACGGTCACCTTTCGGATCGACCAACAGCAGCCGGTGCCCATAGAAGATCATGGAGAGGAGTGCAAAATAGTTGGCGATCTGTGATTTCCCGGAACCGGTCTCTCCGACAAAGGCCACCGTAGAGGAACCTGTCTGCGTCAATCCCTTGATCGGAGCCTCGATGTCGATCCGTACCGGCAGGTCTGCAGGTCTCGTATATGTGAGCACGACTCCTTTGTCTGCTTCTCCTATGTATAAGCCACCGAAAAAATTAAAATGCGCAAAGTACAAGACGTCTGTTAGATTCACATACCGGTAACAGCTATTCTTATATGGAAACAGGTGTTCCGCAAGCTGTTCCTGTTCACCGATTGCATAGGTCAACTGGATCCGTTTCCCTTCGAATCTCTTCTGCAGCTTGTCGCTGCGCTTCATCAGCATGTCCTGCGTATTGGCACGGATGCGCAGCATCATCTGCCAGCGGATCTTGGAATCTTCGATCGATGGATCCACATCTTCTCCGATCTTCGCAAGCTCGAAGGCTTTCTGTGCTTCCTTGTCCTTTCGTCCGCTGCTCTGCCAGTAACGGCGTGCATTCTTATGGATCTCCTCACGTTTTCCGGTCATATTGCTCTTGAAGGTCTGCGTATGTTCCAGATCGAACTTGATGATCGTGTCGACAGGGAAGGCATAGAGCTGGATCTCATTGACCGCCACATTCGCACGATACCCATCCTCCAATCGATCCTGGATGAGTTTATCTGCGATGAGCACTCGAGAATACAGCTCCCGGAATCCACCTTTGTTCTTCAGCGTCTGATAATGATATTCCAGCTCTGTCGCCTGCGGGATCGTGTAATAATCGGATATCGGTATCTCGATCGGGATCGCCAGATAATCATATAGACGCTGTATCTCTTTCTTGTCCGGTCGTTCCACACTCAGATCCATACTTAATTTCTTGTATATCTGTTCATCGATGACCTCACTCAGATCGACCATCCGCTTTTCCAACGGATCGTTGTTCTTACTCAGCCAACCACTCAACCACTTTTTCTTCAATGGATCACGGTTGTCTGTAAAGCATATACGTATCCGATAGCGATACTTGATACCACTTGTCAGCTGCGCTTTGATATCCTTCATAAAGGAGCGATACAGCTTCTCTGTCTGTGGATCACCATTCGTCTCATATAACGTCTTATAATGCTTTAGGATCTCCTGTTCATCGATGCGCTGTGGCAGGATATAGATCGCTCCCGGCATATTGACGGAAAGGATCTTCCGATGCAGGTTATCGATCAATGTCTGCAGCTGATGATCGGATACATACAGGCTATTCATCGGACGGATCTCATAGTGATAACAGATACATTCCTTACAGTAGACGATGTTTCCTTCTCCATAGCTGTAATAAGGTTCAACGTACACACCGATGCACTCTCCCTTCTCTTTCCTTCGATAATCTATGTGTGTGTCCTTGGGAATCATACAGGATGCGATAGTTCTTCACATCCCGATAGTAGAACGTGATCAGCTTGTTCTTGCGGCTCTCCCGGTCGATCTCTGTCAGGAACATCACAGCGCCGATCTCCAGTACCGCAGCGATCGCGATCGACAACAGGATCCCCAATGATCCGAACAGATGATACGCAGGGATACCGATGGGGATCAGTGCAAACAACAGACCCCCCAGCATCACGAGTACCATCCCCCACCCGTTCAATTCGATCCCGATATAGGGGATATACAGTTTCTGCTTGTGTGTCTCGACAGCCGTATAATTATAGGCGCTCTTCATGATGGCCCTCTAGATCTTGATACCTACGAACCGCAATGCTTTCAGGACGAGGTCCCATATCCATGTGAGCGGCTTCGTCAGGAACGAGATGATAGAAGATGGCTCTATCTGAGCGATGATCGTGAAAGCGACCAATACGAGGAATCCGATGAACGCTTCATCGATGACAGACTGCCATTTCCCACCCGTGCGGCGCAGAGATTCTTTTGCACTTTTCAACAAGAACACCATGAGTGCTACGAATATGAGAAGCAATACCAAATAATAAAAGACCTTGAAACCATCTAATTTTGTAAAATCCATACCTAATACTCCTCCTTTGAAATGATCTTATTCGTTTTTCTATCGAACAGGAAACGCACCGTACGTTCCTGCTGTAACAGTTCCTTCGTTTCATAGCGGACGATCACATCTGCCTGTATCTCATCCTCATTCTGTATGGCGGACTGTAGACTTACGAATACCGGTTTCGTATCCGGATCCAATGGTTTCAGCGTTTCCGGATCCTGCATCAGGAGCCGTGCCTGTTCCAGATCAGCGGCATAGGTCGTAAAGAACAACTGGATCGTATTCGTGATCTCCTGCTTCTCCTGTTCCGTACAGTCCGCTCCCTTGATATCTTCTTTTTCTGTCTCCAGTCCTTTTTTCATATCCTCATTCATAGCAGCTGGCGCAGTTGATATCATCGAGATCGGACGATCCACGATATAGTGACCATCTTTTTGAATAGAACGTATCGAGATATATGCTGTTTGTCGTTTACTCTTGCCTTCGTCGTCTTTCAGATCGAGAGATACTCTGGCATAGGATGTGAGCCGGCCTTCCTCTGTATCAGATGGCTCCACCTGATATACATCTACGGTTTCTACCTCGGCACTCTTGATCTTTTGATCATAGGATACGTTCCAGCTTCCTCCGGTCGTGAATTCCTGTAAGAACTGCTGACTTTCTTCATCCTGCGGATATTTATAATAGTTTTTTATATAATCCTCCAGGAAGCTATAGTCGTTCACCGCTACTGCAGGCGTTATGTCCGGCCGTTCCTGAGCAAGGGAACGGAATCCTCCCAGCAGACCGATACCTACGATCAGATACAGAGCTGCTTTCTTCAATCGCACGATACGCCGTTGTCGCTTCATCAGCTTCTGTAGATGTGCTTCCAGTTCCTCCTCTGTATGTTCTACCTGTGGACCCTCACTTCCTTCCGTGTGCTCTTCTATGTCTTGATCCAGGTGTTTATGTAGCCGTTTGAACAGCATCCTCCTCACTCCTTTCTATCATCCTTACATCGTTTCTATTGGCAGATGTACCAGTCACTGGTACATCATCGTAGGTCGAGCCGATAACCTGTATAGATACCGGCATCATCCTGTAACACATCACACTGATACCTCCTTCCACTTGCTGCTCCTGCGGCATTACATTTCTCCAGTGCGGAAGAGAAGCTCTCTCCATCGGCGAACAGCCATGTCTGTACGCCGATCGATGGGGCTGGTTCCTGTGGCTCCTCTGCTTTTGGAGACAAAGCGGAGCCTGTCGTCGTATCTTGTTCTTTCGGCGGCTGTGCAGTTGATGGCCGTTCTGCATTCTGTGGATGCTGTGGCTTCTTTTCCTTCGGCGCTTCTTCTTTTTCTTTGACGATGAGCCGCAGCTCCTTCGTGGCAGTATGGCCGCTGGAATCTTTGACCTGATACGTGATCGTATACGTACCGGCTTTCTTCACATCAAAACTCCCACGGATCGACACGTCCAGATCACCGTCATAATCACTATAGGCTTTCTTTACGTATGCTCTTGCATCGAATGCTTCCTTCACATAGATCTCGACCTTATCCTTCTTGAGTTGAAGGACAGGTGGTTTCGGTGCCACCACTCGGATCTCCTTCATGAACTCTTTTTGTTCTCCATCCCTTCCTACAGCGATATATAAGAGCCTTTTCAGTCCAGGGGATGAGGTGTCGATCGTTGGATACAGGATCTTCGTAGAATTTGTCGAACGAATCAGATCGACAGGTTCGACCTTTTCATCCAGTTTCACCTTTTCCGTATCCTTGAATGTGATTGACAGGTCATCTTTATCTGCCGGTCTCGGAAATAAGAGATACCAACATCCCAGGCAGAGTAGGAGGACACAGAGGATGAATGTCATATACTGGCTTTTTTTCACTGTGCCTCATGCTTTCTACGCAATAAGAAGAAGGCCGTGCATGTGGATACTCCAAGCAGGAAGATCCATCCGGCTACACTCGTATGATCGCCGGTATCAGGACCGCCAGATGTCGCAAGCGGCCTGTCCGCATAGACGATCGTACGCAGATCATCATCTCCCTTTACCCACGCATCATCGATCGTGACCTTCACGACCTCATCCGATAGCTGATAACCGGCAGGAGCCTTCGTTTCCTTTATGTATACTGTCTGATATAATAGTCCATCGAATGACGCGATCCCATCCTTCGGATCTGTCTTTTCTGTTTTGATGGCTTCTGTGCACTCCGCATCGGAATACAGAGTAAACTCAGCTTCTTTTAAAATGCTCTTATGATCATAATAATCGACTTTCCGCACATGCAATGCCGGTAAAGGTGCATGTTTTGGGAATACTTCGATATGGTAGTTCATCTGTTTGGCGGTCTCATCCCACATCGGTACGCTGATCAGTGTCGGCTGTATCGTTTCATAGCCCGCCTGATCGCTCACATACAACAGATAGACGCCTACCTTTAGATCTGTGAAATCGACGATCCCCTGTGCATCTGTCCGCTTTGCCTGTAATGGGCTCTTGACCAATGGACGCAATGTATCTGCGGCCTCCTGTAACCCTTGCGCTGTTTTTATGTCGTTCATATCCACACCTGCAGAACGATACAGATCATCAAGTACATAACTTCCGTCCTGTATATCTGCGACACGCACCAATGAGAGCTCCACTCCTTCTCTGGATAGTCGATCTTTTGTTTCTTCAAGCTCTACGTGTATGCTGCCCTTCTCCTGAACAGAGGAATCGGGTTTAAGTTCGATTTCTTGTGCTTGTATCGGCTTGATATAACATAATGACAACAGCAATAATGTCATGATGCGAACTATCTTATTACGCTTCTTCATGTTCTTTTGACCTCCTTTTTCTATGATGATAGATTTCTTTTCCCAACAGGAGCGTGACGATCACAAAGGGTGCTGCCGTAAAGATAAGTTCTCGTATCGACATCATCGATCCCTGGATCGATTCCTTTTCCTGTTTCTCATAAGCTGCCCGTTCTCCTGTTATGAGCAGCCTTTTCGTATTGATCCCATACGGCGTACAGGTGATGAGCGTCACGAGGTCTCTTCCTTCTTGTATCTCCAACAGATCGGTATCCTGTGGATCTGTCGTTTGGATATCGCAGATTCGATAGGCCAGCATCCTACCGAGTACATCGATGTAGAAGAGATCGCCTTTTTCCAATTCATCTAATCTGGTAAATAGCTTTGATGATGGAAGACCACGATGTCCGCTTAGCGCCGCATGCGTACTCTCACCACCGACAGGAAGACTGCTGGATCGAAGATGTCCCACACCTTTTGATAGGACGCTCTCACTCACACCGTGATAGATAGGAAGATCGACACTGATCTTCGGTATCTCGATGCGTGCCATGACATCGCTGCCCTTCAATCGCAGCTGTTTTTCATAAGCCTTCTCTGTCAGATATTTGTCACTGATCCCTTGGATATAGTTCCCTTGCGTTTGAAACAACATATCGTTATAGGTATCTGCCGCCTTCGACAGACCTTCCACCTGATCTTCATTGCGTCGCAGCGCTCTGGAATATGTCTTCAGGGAATCGGACTGTACACTTCGCTGATACAGACCACTCACTATGGGATAGCTGCAGATCAGAAAGCCGACGAGGATGATCGCTATGCTCCACCATCGTCTTCCGGATCTTTTTTTACGCTTCATTTCCCATCATCCACATGGTTTCTCTTTCTGTGGATACCATAACCGGCGATCATCAACCCTGCCCCAAGAGCGACCATGACGATCGTCAGCTGTGATCCTGTGACCGGCAGTTTGCTTCCTACTTTGTTTACTACTGTCAGGTTCATGGAACCTTGCGTCGCATCTGTCTCCAGTTTATTATCTTTTTCAGAAGTTGCACCATCATAGAATTCTTTAAAATGTGCAGTCGCCTCCAGCTTCTGCAGGATCTTATCCGTTGCGCCTTCGCCGGCTACGTAGCTGTTTCTATCGTTTGTATAGGTCGGTCTTACCGTCAACACGATCGGGTCCAATAAACGGCGGTATCCATTCGGTGCTTCTACCTCCGAAAGGTAATACACCCCCTGATCGAGACCATAGATCGTGAAATTGCCATCCAAAGGTGTGACGATCTCGACGGCTTCATTCGGCTGTGTTCCGCCGTCATGATCATTACCGCCTGCAGCATCACGGTTGATCACGTTATAACCGTCAGGAGTACGTTTCAGATATACTTCCTTCGTACAGTCCGCATCGCTGTACAGACGGAATCTTGCGTCCTTCAACGGTGCGTCATGGTCATTGACCTTCGATACGTTCAGCTTATAGGTGAAGCACACGACCGTATCCCACGGTGTCTCTCCGGTCTTTCCGACACCATCCGCATCCGGGTCATTGGAGAACTCCAGCTTCACACTGTTCTCGAAGCCCGGTCTTCCGGTATCCTTGGCAGCCTCATCGTTCAGCTTAGCATCATAGCGAAGGACGATCTTCTGTCCATAGACGTTCTTCTTGTCCTTGTTCATACCTTCCGGAAACTCGCGGTCTACGATCTTCTTCAGGTCTTCGATCTCTATCTTGAACGTCGTTCCTCCTACATTTTCCAATATGTTGTATTCGCTGGGATCGACATCATAGGTCTTCTTTCCATCCATGATCTGGATCTTTACGGTATCCGGGTCAAAGGTCAGTGCTTTATCCATCTTGTCATGGAAAGCGAAGTAATAGCTGTGATATCCATTCATATCCGGTACAGCTGTATCATAACGATACGGAACGGTCTGACCGATCTCATAATCTGCGATATCGTTCCATCCATCTGCACCGATCTCTTTTTTGTGGTCATCCTCCAGGATCTTCTTCGTGATCGAAGGATAGTCGGATTTTATCTGTACCGAAGCATTCGGATTAGCCGTATTTACCATACACAGAGAGCTTGCGGAGTGCGTCCCTGCATTATCAGATATCTCATCGGTGATGTAGTATCCGAAATCCAGACCGTCGAAACGGATATTGCCGTTATCCATCGTTTGCGTGATATGGATATCGGTCCCTTGTTTCTTCTGTGCACGCAGCTCTGTCGTCACTTCCTCTATGAAATAACGAAACTCGCTGTATCTTCCTTCCAACTTCTGTTCTGTCGCAGCGCCTTCTACCTTGTGGTGATTCAAGGACTGGATGTAATCCACTGCTTCATATTCCGTTACATCCTTTGCCGGCTTGTTCAAGCGTTTTCCGATGACCTTCTGCAGGACATCCTGATAGGCAGGTGTCCAGGTATAGTTCACACTTTCCAGATGCGCTGCGTTCTTTACAGAGAACAGCTGATACAGGCGAAACTTCTTTCCTATGAGCGATTGTCCTTCATTCGCTTCGATGGTGATCGCAGCACCGCCTTTCTTCAGGTCCACGATACCACCCGGCGTCGTGATTTCCTGTGCGGCATGGATCACCAGACTAGTGATGGTCAATGCCGGTAGTGCACCGGATAACAGCATCCCTGTCGCCAGAGCAGGGATCCCCAGATATTTCATTACGTTCTTTTTATTCATTCTCTAACTCCTCCTCGTAAGCTTTTTCTCCCTAAGAACATCAATCCCATGCCTATGACAAACATCGGGAACATGAGATCACTGCCTGTTTCCGGCAATTTGATACCTACCATATTCACGATCTCCATATGTACGACTCTTGCTTTCTTCGTACCCTCGATGCGGATAGCACCTGTCGTGACCGTATCTTTCGGTGTATATTTCTTACCGTCTACCCATAACTCGAACAGGTCATTGACCGGGGAAGAGACGGTCTCGATCTCATAGATATGAGGCTGTTTCGTATCCGGATCTAATGGGATACGGTATCCATCCGGTGCTTTCGTTTCTTTGAGGTAATACTTCGTTCGATCCTTCAGACCTGCAAAGCTCAATACACCGTTATATGAGGTTCTCTTTGCGACTACTTTCGTACAGGCTTTATCGCTGTATAGCGTAAATTCCGCACCGTCCAACAGCTGCTTGTGGTCGTTGAGCTTCGTGATCTTCAACGTGAACGGAGATACCTTGTCACTCACGGTTATGATGCCGTCGAATGCATTTGTCTTCTGGAAGGTAATGCCTGTATTCGTCAGGTCTGTTAGTACCTTGACGCCACCACCGGATAACACTTCAAAACGTACTTCGGTACGATTGATATCATAGCCATCCATGACAGCTTTTTCCTTCAATGTATAGACACCCGGGCGAAGACCGACGAACTGGATGGAGCCGTTCTTATCTGTTTTTACTTCTGAAATAGTTCCATTCGGTTTTGTGAAGGTGAAGATCGTATTCGGGATATTCAGCTTAGGTTCTTCCTGGACCTTATGGATCCGCAACTTGATGATATCCTCAAGGACATTTTTTGAAACTGTGATGACACTGGTCGTTTGTGCTGCAGGATTGATCGTCACATCATATGACTTAGGATCCAGGCGGTATCCCGGACTGGCCTTCGTCTCTTTCAGGGTATATTTTCCCAGGTAGAGACCTGTTTTCGTGGCATTACCATTCTTATCCGTGGTCAGCGTTGCGACCAAAGCGCCTTTTTTATATTTCACGCTCTGATCGGCAGGATCCAGGATATTTTCCTTCGCTCGTAACTCATAAACAGCGCCCTGTAGCGTTGCGTCTCCCTGTGGTTTTTTATTCGTCTTACTATCTGCCTTGGATAACTTCAATGTACCGGACTGGCGTTTATCTGTGCCTGTCACGGTGATCGTCTGATTGTGATTACTGATCGTGACAGGATATTTCGTCTTATTGAGCGTATATCCTGATGGCGCAATGACCTCTTGCACATAATACTCGCCAACACGCAGATACCCGGACATGGAATACCCGGATGCCTTCGTAACGAGGCGCTGGAGCTCCTGACCTTGTTGGTTGAAAATCGCATACGTCGCACCTGCGACTTGTTTCTTGGAATCCGTATCGACCTTACGGATCTGGACACGACCTTTCTTCCAATCATTACGAGCGGTGAAAGAGGCCGTCTTATTGGAAGATACACTTACCTTATGGATCGTCTTGTCCAGGATCAGATGACTTGGTACAGCACTCTCCTGCACATAGTAAGTCGCAGGGGCAAGGTCATTTACAGTGACAGTACCGTTGGAGCCTGTTTGGTAGGTTCCGATCGGGGAGGACATATCGGCATTTTTAGATACCTTGAAGGAAGTGTTCGGTACTAGATTTCCATCTTCATCCTGTTTCATGATCTTTAATGAACCATATTTATTTACTTTTATTTTCAATGATAATGGAATTGGATCTTCACGCAAAGGTACTACTATATCTTGACCTCCGGCTTTTCTATGTACGAGTGATTGACCAACCATTTCCGGTTTGATTTTATTTAAACTATATGTGCTGTTTTCACTTGCACTAGCACTGGCGGTAATCGTTAATTTATTTCCACTACGTTTTGCTGTTATTCCTTTCGGAATACTTTCTTTACCTTTGAAATCCTGCAGGACGTTATTGGTGTCTGTCAGTGTAGTACTTTCACCGGCATTCAAGGTAACAGTTTTCCCATTGAAGCTAGGGCGTTTTGTCATATTCTTGATCATCTCGTTGACTTCAGCTTTTCGTTTCTCGTAATTCGGAACATTATGGTCCGTAGGTTTATATCCTAGATATTCCCATACCATCAGCTGACCAACTGCATAATTCCACTTGGATTGGTTGGTGTTGACATATGCGTAATACCAAATATCGGCTATACGATCAGCTTGGTACTTTGATACTGTATAACCACTCCAACCATTGATGACCTCCCAAGGCTCACTACATACACCGACACCTTGTTCGACATGGATCTTTTCAATCTTTTGATGATCGAACCATGCGGTATACGCAGGATTATCTGGATTGTGCGCTTGTCCACTATGCCAGTATCCGGTATCTTCCAGGTTTGTGACATTGGCTTTGATTGTTATCGTGGATAACATATTAGATCCACATAGCAAGATCGAAGCGAATATCATGATGATACTTTTTAATTTCTTCCGCATCTTGTTTTCCTCCATAAATTTTCACACATTTTTGATATAGGCATTACTCATACAATGTCATGTACGAAACCTTTTCCTGTATTCGCCTTACGCTGCGAGCAGCTGCGAGCCATATCTTACCTTGTAGTAATTCATATGGTCACCTCCAATAAAAAAAGACGAACCTCTGTCCGTCTTGATTTTCTATTAACAAAAAAGAAGCGATATTTTCGCTTCTACATTATTTAATACCAATATACACTCCACTTTGGATTTGGATCTTTGAATACGTTTTCTTCATATCCTTCTACATAGCTTATATTGCATGTGCTGTAACCTAACCCAAAATAAGGACTATTTTCATCGGACGAATTATATATTTCAAACGCCCAATTATTTGCTTCCTCTTGTGTGTCAAATATCGGTGATTGCATAGAGATAGGTAAACCTTGCTTTCTACCATCATATGTGATATGCGGAGCTGAAGGTGCTGGAGCAGGTGTTGACGGCTTTGCCTGGGAAGGAGCGGAACTCTGTGCTCCATTGGAACCGTGGGAGCTTCCGGTATTCGCAGTGCTGCTTCCTTGTCCTCCGTTCGTTCCTGCATTTTGATTACCTGTAGATGGAGAGAATGTCTCTGATCGTTGTCCAGCATCATTGTTATTCTGGGCTGCTTCAGATTTCTGTCCTTCCGTAGTTGCTTTTGCCTTTTCTTTTTTCTTTACGATGACTTTGAATTTCTTCTCCGTTTTGTTTCCGTTAGCATCAAATGCTTTTACAATGACTTCATAAGTTCCGGCTTTCTTTGTGTTTAATTTTCCTTTATCAATGTAGTAGCCAGATTTTTTCGTTTCTTTATCGCTGTATTTCAGAGTACCATCTATAGGATCCTTTACTGATTTAACATTGTCTTTCAGATCAAGCTTATCACCTGCAGTGATCGTGACATTATCCTTCTTCAGTACAATTTCAGGTTTCTTCGTATCTTTAACTGTGATCTTCACATCTTTCTGGATAGTCTTGTCCCCATCCGTAAATGTGACCTTCAAGGTCTGATCTCCAACTTTCTTTGCATTAAAATCCTGTACTTTATCTACTTTGATATTTTTATCAGATTTTTTTGCGTCAAAGAGTTTGTTGTTGTCGAGTTTATCTCCATATTCTATAGTCAGCTTATCTGCCGGTGTGACTTTTAGATCCTTGTTGCATCCTGTCAAAACGAGTGCTGCCACTGCAGCAATACTTAATAATTTCTTCATAATATATTCCCTCCACTTTTCTATCTATTTTTAGTATATCACTATCGTAAGGTGATAACAATTACATATACCCTTCGATATCTCTTTTTATATTAAATTCCTATTTGTTGACCAAATGTATCATTTTCACTTGCGCCTATCATGTACCAGTGACTGGTACGATTGCCTTGCATTATTCTAGCTTTTTCTTTCCTATCTGTTATAATTATAAGCAGGTCGTATCCCACCTTGTAGCCGATCGTAGAGGCCTGATCCATGCATACAGTAGAACTTCTTTATTACATTTTACTCTCATGTTTCTACGATCGTCCAGAAGATGGGATATTGAGGAAAAGAATCTCGACTTTTTACAGTACTGACTGATTTTCACAATTTCATCTGTTTCCGAGAACGATGATGTATTCCGGGAACATTAGCATGATTTTCTCCGCTCCGTATGTTGATTCCTATGTTTATGCCGAGATATGGCTCATGACACCTTTTCATATGAATGTCCGAATGTACCAGTCACTGGTACATTTTTTTACATGATGATTGTATAAATCGATAAAACATTGTACATATACTTCTTTTTTTCTATTAACGTATATGTATTCACACACTACCGTATTTCATGTGCTATAATCTTATTGTTTCATATTTCCTATCCTGTAGCTGGCGGTAGAGAGTTAATTATCTAAGCAAAGTCATCCATATACCATGATTAGATTTATGATTACATTTCTCCCTTAACTCTCTACCGTCCACTTCAGGGTACATATGCAGACCTTATATCCTGCAGTCGGTGACAGATCGTCGATTTTGCCTGTTCTGATTCTGTCATCGACTAGAGGGTATAAGTTTCAGCTAATTCTCACTCATATAACAGAGTCTATATGAGTTTTTTACTTACTCTCCTTCGTGGTGGCTACGCTTCTCCGTATCTGCTTTTCCTAGCAGATAACAGAGGAAGGCAGATAGATTGATGACCAGAAATATGATCAGACTTCTTGCTTCTTCCATTTACCTATCTCCTTATGATATTTACGCCGTAGCTTATAATAGGTAGATAGAGATATATGTAACTGTTCAGCAGCATCTGTTGCTGTTATTTTATTTTTAGATTGCAGATATGCAAGCTTCAGGAATTTCTTACTACAGCGGATTGCAGGCCGCCCAGAATGGACACCATTCTGCTGCGCGTTCTGTATTCCGATACGCTGCTTCTCCCTGCGTGTCATTTCCTCTTCAAAGACGTGTTCACACGCTTGTATCAAACATACGAATGGTGCCAGCATTTCCTTATCGATTTCTTCAACAGGCAGTTGTTCATAGCACATCTTTGCATTTGGTAATGCTTTTGATAATTCTGTATAGGTTTCGATCCTCATGTGATTCCTCCTTTCACTGTAACCTCATCTATAAAAACCGATATACGTTCCTGTACCACTCACTGGTACATCCTCTTAGAAATTCGTCGTTAGATCCTTTTTTACGAATTC
>OFMK01000993.1_pt1 | contig 24058 bp, 18 predicted proteins | sample 1541781 | NCBI WGS metagenome assembly OFMK01 (sample SAMN04209250, study PRJEB22552) | human gut metagenome | biome: gut; material: feces | host: Homo sapiens | place: USA: Oklahoma
TCGAGTCGCTGCTTGCGCTGCTGCTCGAGTCGCTGCTTGCGCTGCTGCTCGAGTCACTGCTTGCGCTGCCACTTGAGTCACTGCTTGCGCTGCTGCTTGAGTCACTGCTTGCGCTGCTGCTCGAGTCGCTGCTTGCGCTGCCGCTCGAGTCGCTGCTTGCGCTGCCGCTCGAGTCGCTGCTTGCGCTGCTGCTCGAGTCGCTGCCGATACTATTATCCATCGAATCCAATACAGAATTTGCAGGATTTTCTCCCGACGGTGCCTCTACCGCATACGCAGGGATTATCAGCAAGCAAACACATAACCCCGCCGCTAAAAAAAACTTAGCAACTCGTTTCATTTACGCAGCCTCCCTTCGACTTTTCAAAAAAATTGTAGGCATGTTCAATCTGCTCGACAAATGCCTTCCCACAATAACGCTGCAGCACATCTTTTTTGGCATTTGCACAAATTTGAGTTCTATTTACTCTTTCCAAATAAATACTTTCCAGTGTTTCAAACCACTGCCCTGGTCTACATAAAAAACCATTCTCTCCATTTTTTATATTATTCCGATATGAATAAATCGGTGTGGCTACTGTGATTGTATCCACAAGGGCCGCTTCAAAATATTTCAGTTCTGATTTGCAGTTCGTAAAAGAATTGTTTACCAGCGGCACAATATTCACATCTACCTGAGCAATCAGTCTCTGTAATTCTATAAAATCCACCAATGGCGTAAAGCGAATCCGTCCCGCTTGGAGCAATGATTGCATTTCCTGAGGAAACTCCATAAAACCAACCACCTCCAGAATAATATCCGGATATTTATTGAGCAGTACCAGCAAATCTTTGTATATCTCTAAAAAGTCGTTGATGTGTGTAGGTGATCCGCTAAAATATCCAATGGCGAACGGGCGGGCATTTACAAGTTGTTGCTTTTGCTTGCTCAAAATCTCTGAAACCGCCAATTGTTCCCTATTTACTGAATTGGGTATTATTTGATACGGCTTATTGAATTTTTCCTGCAACTTTTTCCCCAGGTAATCGTTTGTTGAAAAATAACCGTCTGCAAGTGCTGCCGCCTGTTGAATACGCGCAATATTTGCAAACCAAAAATCACAGGCATATTCGTGTTCCAAGTCGATAGCAAGCGTATTGGCAAACGTATTCAACGCGTCTAAATCAAAAACTCTATCATCCACGTCAAAAACAACCGGTATCATCCGCTGCTTTGCCTTTTCCACCAGCCAGTTCAGTGTCGTTGTCCATTTGACACGAGTCATTACAATCATATCAGTCTGAGGAAGTAATTCTATAACGGTATGGTACTCCTGCTCAAAAAAACATACCGCTCCCCATTGTTCACTCTCGCACAATGCCTGCATTATATTATAACACCGGTAGCGAAATGTAGAGGTATCTGCCTCCCGATATAAAAGCACCGCCGCCTTTTTACCTTCACGCACAATCTGATAAAACTGTTTCAACCTCTGCGCCTGGGGCAGTTCCCAAGGCGTACTTTCATATGAGTCTAACTGCGGCAGCCTGATCATAACCATTCTCCCATTTTCGATAATGTTTCTTCCAAAACATCTGCCCAATTTCTCGGTATCGACATTTCTTCATAGTTTTTCTTTCGCAGTTCCAAATCGCATGCCAGTGCAACGCCCTGCCGCATAGTTTCCATAAACGAATTGGGCTCTAAATCCCCCATCAGCACATTTTTGCACTCGGAGAAGTACTGCTTATTCATACATTTATTGGTTACGACTACACCGCCGCTCACCGCCACGTCAAAAGGCGGATAACTGGGGTGAGGAGTGTACATCAGCGACAAAGCCAAATCCACCTCTGAAACAAAATCACGATATTCCTGCCAAGACATCAGTCCTGAATGCACTGGCCGCGTTCCATCGCTGAAAACGATATCCGGAATATCCTGGCCTGCACAGCAGATCTCCCACTCAGACGTATCAATAATTCCCTGCCGAATCGCCATATCCAGCAAAAAAACGCCATACGCAAATAAATTCCGCGGATTATTAGGCCTTGCATAGAAAAACAGGCGATACTTCTTTTTTAAAGAGATTCCTACTGGTTTGTAAAGCTCCTTGCTAAACGCAGGCTCAAAATAAACGCCATGTTCAACGATATTAGGTTCCGATTTTTTGAAATACTCCCACAAATAATGGCTATTAACAATAAAATCTATGTTCGGGTCGTGCATCACCTGACTGCAAAGCAAATGCTCAACGCCATGTGGATAGAAGAACGTCTCTACTTCCTGAATGATATAATAAAAACGCTTGCGCAGCGAGGTCTTTTCGATGGCCTTTGCACTCCACCAACTGGTCGCAAAAAAGATATCTTCAGAAGAAACGGACAATTTTGTTGCTTTTCGCCCATCTTCATCCCTGTCATAATCTGAATAGTATTCCACATTGTCAGGCGGAGTTAAATTGTTTAAGGCAAGAATATTCAGATAATCCTGCGGGTCTGCTGGTGCATTTCGTGTGATAAGGCGCAGACCTATTCCCCTTTTTTTTGCAAATTCTGTAGCTACAATCAGCGCAGTAGCCACACCACCCAATAGGCTGTTTTTTTCAATACTGTCCGTTACTAAGTTTAAGCGTGGCATTTTGTCAGATGACACAACAGTTGGGATAGGCTGCATTATGCGACACATTCTCTGCACATATTGCGCTGCCGGAATACCCTCTGTTTTTGCAGGCAATGGAATATTCACACTCTCTGTTGCCGGTGCTGGAACTGGGGCTTGAACAGGAGTCTGCAGACGACCCGTCAACTTTTTTATGCCGCTGACAAACCGTCTTCCGGGCCATGTCAGCCGCCAAAATGTAGAATTTACGATTTGGTCATGCACACTTTGAAGCTGCTGCTCATGTTCCCGAGCTGCCGCAAGCGCTATTGCTATCGCATCCCTTTCCCGCTGCGCCGCAGATGCTTCATTCTTTGCTTTTGCAGCCTTGTTTTGTTCTTCAAGAAGATAAGAATAGCTACTGTCAGCAAATTCCCGCACAACTTGACGCTGGCAATCTTTCCATTTTACAAATTCTGCGCGGCACGCCTCTAGTTCTTGTTCTTTATCATCTATTTGTTGTGTCAGCCCTGCAATATAGTCATCCTTATTGTCTATTACTTTCTTTAGTTCCATACGGTGCAGGCGAGCTGTGTGTTCATAGTCTTCAATGAGCCTGAGATACGTCTTTTCTTCCTTTTGGAACGCGATTGCCTGAGGAGACAAAAAAGAAAGATCTATGTTTAAATCGTGCAAAAATCCCTCCTGGGCAAAACGCTTGGCCCAATACTCCTGCTGTTGTACATTAAAATGGGACGGTTCTTTAAAATCGTCCGGGGTAGAGGAAAAAACAATTCGATTTGCGTGCGAACAAAGCATATGGATAAACGGCTGTGCGTCCTCTTCGTACAGATGTTCTGCCACTTCAATGGAAGAAATGCAATCAAATCGTTCCGGGAAATCTTTTGGGAAGTCTCTAACCGCGTCACATACACGACAATAAGGACGGATGTCCTCCCTTACTTGGCTAATGGCATATTCCGACACATCAACACCGTATGCATCCACTCCCAAGTCACGCAATGCCTCTACTAAATAGCCGTACGCACATCCCACATCAAGAAATGTCCTTGGCTGATAGATTGAATTTATTTTTTCCGCAATTTTCTGGAACTGTGGACACCAAAAATCTCGATCATTATAATCAGGCCCGCAACCATCCAGATAATACGCTGCACTGTAATATTTTCCCGCATTTTTTTTCTCCGTTATATTCATTCTTTGTACTCCTTTTCAAAGTGTTTTTCGTTCTTTTTGTAATTTTCCCCTAAAATATGCTTCTAACAAGTAGTTTTCATTTTTGTTCTTTTTAAAGGCACCTTACGGATAATGTTTACGCACAGCAGCGAATGCACTGAATTTCAAACAAAACACCTTTATTACAGTAAAATACGGATAGGAACGCCTAGTAGCCAGTCTAAAATTTCTCTGTTTCGTATCTAAGATATAATACGAAAAACAACGGCCAAATCTTACACCTCTTAGAATTATATATCCAAAAAAATTGTCATCCATTCTTTTGTTGCAACGCATTTGGTTTGAGTCTATTGCACCTACTGGATACTATGAAATTCGCATCCCCGAACAAATGGAATGAATCGTACAAAATTTGATAATTCATTAAAAAGCCTTCCTGGGCGTACCAGCATAACAATTATGGTGGACAAACGCACTAAAATCAATCTCTTATTGTATCTGCATGATAGCTTTGCCAGCAAGTTTCTGCATACGTGTTGCGCCTTGAGAATGGCATATCCCAACTCCTTGTAAAACTAAAACAAAGTTGCTGGTTATTTTTTCTGACCGTCATTTCACTTTTGATTGCTCAACGGCTCGACTGCATATGATTCCCCTTAAATCCAAGATTTAAAATTTCTACTTAGCTTTTGTTAGCAGTTTTTTCGTCGTCTCTCTTATTTTTTTATCCGCTTTAATATGTTTTTGATGCACACCACAACCCGCCAGCAAACTGATTCTTCCACCTGTATGCAATAAGCATACAGGTCTTCTGCCGATGCCGCTTCAAAATCGACCGATTCTGGACCAGCCAGTTTTCGTACGCCTGCGCCAAGCGTCCGCAATATGCGGCGTAAGATATGAGTAGCCCGCCATGTTGCGGAATTTGTCAGACCGATCGCCTTTATCCTCCAGGCCTCCCGATCCAGCCCTTCGTTGTTTTTTTTCGGCTGCCAAAACAATCCGTATACGTCCTGTGCAGACAGCGGCAGTGTATATGCCGCCATTTTTTGAAACAGCCGGCCACGATAAGCCGCAATCTCGGCATCTCGTTTTGCAAATGCCGCTTCATCCGCTGGTACACGGAAAATACTGGTTGCCTTCTCTATGCCCCAAACAGGACTCTGGCAAATCATGCGCATCCACAAATCCCAGTCTTCTAAAGCATCCAACCCCGGGTCAAGCCCCCCGCAGCTCTGGTAAAGCTCCTTCCGAAAGACAACAGCTTGGATTGGAACAGGGTTGTCCGCCAAAAAATCTATAGGGCGGAGCGAGTCTTTTCCCACGTTTCTCTTCGATACAAATTCCATCCGCTGTGCAGAACGGCACCGCCCTTCCACAGCCATCGCGCACCAAAAGCCAGATTCCGGATGTTTTTCGATGGCATGCGCCATTACTTCCAGATGGTCGGCAAAAAAATAATCGTCATCATCCAGAAAGCATACATACTCTGTCTTTGCCCGTGCAACGCCCTCATTTCCAGCACGGCACCGGCCCCACCGAGCTTTTGCGGCCAAATAGGTTATATCCAGCCATGCTCGCGCCTCATCTACGACACTTTCCGCCTGCGGAACTTCGCCATCCTCGACCACAACTACTTTGAAAAAAGGATATGTCTGGTTGCGAAGGCTTTCCAGTGTAAAACGCAAAACTTCCGGCCTTTGGTAGGTGCGGATAACGACTGTAAATTCAACGTTCTTTTTCGGAAGCTGGTTCTGATAAAAAGCTCCCGCACGGGCAAACTCATAATCCAATCCTATAAACAGCGGCACAAAACCACTGCTCAACACGGTGCTCTTATAAAATGCCCTGTATTCGCTCCTCTTTGCATCAATGCGTTTTTCTTCCGCTTCCCATTTTGCTTTTATATCTTTTTTTATATGCGCCTGTGCTGCTTTCAGCAATTTCTTTCCGTCGCCGATCTGCTTTTGAGTCCCGTATTTATACAATAAGACAAGGTTTCCAGACATACTGCCTATGATCTGCGCAGGTTTTTCTTCTCCGGGTTTTTGATAGGCATAATGCCATGTGATTGCCGCCGGTACATATTGCAGCCTGTAGCCCAGCGCACGGATGTGCCAGGAAAGATCGACATCCTCTCCGTACATGAAAACGCTCTCGTCAAAACCGCCCGTTTCTTCAAAAACACTGCGTTTCAGAACAAAACAGGCTCCGCTGATCCATGAGGTTTCCAATGTGACAGGGTCGTAGTACTTGGGATGCTCATAGGGAAACTGCCTCAGTTCGAAAGCAGCGGTTTGGGAGGAAGCCTTCCGAATCGCTGCTTCAAGTTTCAAAAATGCATCCGGGAATATTTCCGTATCTACGTTATAGAAAAAAACGAAATCTCCTTTTCCCGCGCGTGCCGCCGCATTGCTCCCTTTTCCAAAGCCCCCGTTTTCAGGCTGCCGCAAAATCTCAAACAAGCCAAAGCGGTCTGCATACATTTCTTTTTGTCGCTCCAATACCAGTATGGTATCATCTGTGGAACTGTTATCAGCAAAGTACAGATTAATACATTTTAAATCATACTCAGCTTTTGCAAGCGCACGAACACAGGCTGGAATCCACTTTGCCGAATTATATGTCACCATGCAAACATCAAATGTCATATTTCTTCTCCCGGAGATTTCTAACCACGGCTTTTCGCAGTGATATTATATTATAGCATTTCACAGAAAAAATGGAAAGCGTTTACACGTTGAGAAGCCTGTTTTAAAGGTTGTAACCCCAAATCACTTTCGCTGAAAGCGGGCGTCGCATGTGATTTTTCGCTTTCCCTGTATCGGATTTACTGTTTTCTGTGGATTTTTTGTAAAATATTGATATACTATCTTAAGCAGCACTTTAATGCCGAAAGGATGGATGGCGTGAGAGTCAAGTTTACACACAACAAATTTCGAATCGTTGCAGCAGCTTTGACGTGTCTCATTTTTCTTTTCCAACTGCCACAGATGTTTTTTCCCGCCGAGACCAGCAAGACGGGCGAATACAGTTCAACCTATACCGCCGCAGAAGCCGCCTCCTCCTGGGAAGCTGTTTTAAACGCTCAGCCGGATGCTGCCCATGAAGAGCTGCTTTTGATGGAACAAAGCTTTTCCGCTTTGATCCGCCGCCCCCAAACACTGGAAATTCGTCTTCGGCCAGTTTGTCCGCTTGAGAACAACGAGCTCTATGCCCTGCTCTATGACCCACGTGGAAATATCCTCATGCAGTCGGTGCTGCCTACTGATGAGCTTTCCCCCTACACCGGTATACAGCTGGAGGACGTTCCGCACTTGAAACCGGGGACTGAATACCGTTTGGTCCTCAGCAGCCGGGCTCCCTCGGAGGATTTCTCTCCTTTGGCTCTGCTCGACGCGGCTGGAGCGGACTGCATTATACACGCCTCAACGCCGTTTGATGAGATTTCTCTTGATTTTTATGTGCACGGCGTGCAGCTCCACCGAACCTATTTCGCCTACCTGCTGGCCTGCGCTCTGGGAAGCATACTGTTGCTGCTGCTGGAAGTCACGCTGAAAAAACGCGCGCTGCGCATCCTGAGTTATCTTGCCGTTGGCGGTGCCGTTATGCTGAGCAGCCTTGAGGCTGTGCAGCTTTTGCAAGAGGCGCATATTTATACACTGCCTCCGCTTTCTTTTCTCTTGTCCTGCTTTATCTGGGGTCTTATGTGCTGCTTTTTCTTTGCCGTCAGCACCCGTCTTTCATTCGCGGCGGCTGCCAGTTCCACTATTGTGATCGTTTTGGCACTTGCCAACCATTATACCTATCTGCTGCGGCATTCCATTCTTACACCTGCAGACCTTCTTGCCGTGGGTACCGCCATCAATGTTCTGGACAATTACCGGCTGGAGCTTTCTTTCCCCGTTATTATCTCCCTTTTCATCCTCTGGCTGGATATCGTTTCCAGCTTCACTCTGCTGCGCGTGCAGTATTACCGGCGCGGACTGTCCAAAAAGCGCTTACTCGCAGGCGCGCTCTGCCTGTTTGTCAGCTTTCTGGGTGTGCAGCCTCTTCGTTCGCGCGATTTCTTTCTTCGAAATGGTCTCGAGCCCGCTATGTGGGATCCTGAAACAACTCAGGCCTGCAATGGGTTCCTTGTAAATTTCACCGCGATGTACAGCTTTTCCCGCCCGTCCGAGCCGCAGGGCTACAGCACACAGAAAGTAAAACAGATCGCGCAGCAATATCCCAGCGACCTGTCCGGCGATGCCTCGGGACCGAATATTATCTTTATTATGAACGAATCTTGGGCTGATTTTACACGTGCCGGCCAATTGGACACCTCCGAGCCCGTGACTCCTTTCATTGACAGTCTCGCCGAGAGCGGAGAGGCTGTTTATGGGAATACTGTCGTCCCTGTAGTTGGAGCGGGCACCTCCTGCAGCGAATTTGAAGCGCTTACCGGCGCCAGCTACTTTTTTGGACTTTCTTCGAACCCGTACGGGTTCTATACCTATCCAGGTATGGCCTCCAGCGCGGAGAATATGAAGCAGCTGGGATATCAGTCCCGCGCACAACACCTGATGCCTGCTGCCAACTGGGACCGTTCCAGCGGATTCCCCCGTCTTGGTTTCGAGGATTTTATCTCACTTGAAGACGTTGAGGATGTAGAAATATTCCGCGGACTTCCCACGGATGCCGCCAGCTATAAAGAACTGGTCCATATGTTTGATGCCGGAAACGGGCCACAGTATCTGTTCTGCATTACAGCACAGAACCATGGTGGTTATGATACAGGACTCGCTGTCAACAGCCAGTTAGAAATCCTTTCTCCTGCCGGTTCCTATCCCTGCGCACAGGAATACCTGCGGCTTTTGCAAAAGACCGACGCCGCATTCGCTGAACTTGTGAATCACTTCCGCGCACAGCCGGAACCGACAATCATCCTGATGTTTGGTGATCATCTTCCGGCCGTTGAAGAAGAATTTTTAAATGCTACACTTCCGGAAAATGATATTTTTGCACTTTATACTACTCCTTTCATTCTCTGGGCCAATTATGACCTCGGCTTGGATAAGAGCGCATCAGAAGTCACAATGAGCAGCAATTATCTTTTCTCCTATTTATTGGAAACAGCGGATCTTCCGATGACGGGCCTGCAAAAAATGCTGCGGACGCTTTATGCAGAATATCCGGTCATTTCCGTAGCGGGAGTTCTGGACCGGGATGGGAATTATATCAACGCTGCTGCAGCGGCCGACCTGCCGTTGATCCGGGACTATAGTTATATGCAATACAACTATCTTGTCAAACACGCAAAAACAGCTTCTGAGTTTTATCAATTTCATCAATAATTTTCCGATGAAGAACATTTATAAAAGCGACGCTTTCCAAGGGATTATCCCGGAAAGCGTCGCTTTTTGGCGTGTTGCGTAAGAATGTTTTCTTACGCCAATACGCCTTTAGAATTGTGTATTTGGTTTCCTTTATTCCACTACTGCTCTTTACAGAGCACAGGCTGCATCGTATGCGGTTTTGATGGCATTGGAAATGTCCGCCGTCCTATCCGCACAGTCGCCCACCCGCACTACGGGTATGCCTGCGTTTTCGAGCGCCGATGCATCGAATGCAGCAGGACGCGCCCCCACGGCCATTACCACATAGTCGCAAGGGATGAGCACTTCCCCGCCTTCTTTGTCTTCACAGACAAGTGTATCCATTGTGATTGCTTTCACCGTATGGCCCGGATACTGCTCTACGCCCAGCGTCTTGTAGTTTTCCATCAGCGTGGGAAGGATTGTAGTGCTCTCACCCGCGGCAATCTTATCCATCATCTCCACAATGGAGACCTTACAACCGTGTCCGGCCAGATATTCGGCGGTCTCGCATCCCACCATACCGCCTCCAATGACGGCCACGCGTCCATAGACCTGTTGTTCACCTGCCAACACGGCCCAAGCGTCGGCCACATTCGGGCCGTTCTTGCCCGGGATGGGAGGTGCAAAGCTGGACGCCCCCACAGCTACGATCACAGCGTCCGGCTTCGTGTCCAAAATGTCCTCCGCAGACACTTCAGCCCCAAGGCGCAGTGTGACTCCCGCTTTGCATACAGCATGCGTCAAGTCCAATACGGCGCGGCGCATTTCCTCCTTGCGGGGCGGTACGCTGGCAATGTTTAGCTGGCCGCCCAGCTCTGGTGCGCGTTCGAACAGCGTGACGCTGTGCCCGCGCAGAGCGGCCACGCGCGCGGCCTCCAAACCGGATGGCCCACCGCCTACAACCGCAACATTTCTTTTCTCTGCAGCAGGCGTGATAGAACGGGTTCTCTCGTAACCGTTTTCCGCATTGAGCACGCAGGCCAGGAATGCACGGTTCTGGATGTTATCCGTACACCCCTTGTTGCACGAAATGCAGCGTCGGATATCGCACGCACAGCCCGACTGCGCTTTGTTCGGCCAATCCGGGTCGCACAGGAGCGGGCGGCCCAAACCGATGATATCCGCCTTTTCGCTTTCTACGATCCGCTCTGCCATAGCGGGGTCGATAATGCGCCCTACCGTGCTGACCGGAATAGACACAGCCTCCTTCACCTGCCCGGCAATGTCCGCAAAAAAGCCGTAGGGCTGTACGCCCATAGGCGGGATGGTATCCGCCATATTGCCTGTATGATTGGCCTGCGCCACATGAAGCATATCCACGCCGGCTTCCTCCAGCCAACGGGCAAATTTCGGAGCGTCTGCCGCATCCACGCCGCCTTTGCCGCGTTCCGGCGTCACGACGGCAAATTTGTAGTCAATGACCATCTCCGGCACCGCCCGTTTGAGCGCCCGCACCAACATAATCGCAAAACGGGTACGGTTTTCCAAACTGCCGCCAAATTTATCGGTACGATGGTTCATGCGTGTGCTGCACAGACATCCCACCAAACGGTCGCCATGTACCTGGACCACGTCCACGCCCGCCTTCTGCGCGCGCTGCGCGCATGCACATATTTTGTCGATGATGGAAAGCAGCGTCTCCTCGCTCACCTCGTCAGTAAAAAACTGCATATCATGGTGCAGCCGGGCACGCACCTCTTCCATTTTCCCTTGGGCAAAAAGCGCGTTGACCGCATCGCAGTCGTATTCCGGATGAAAAATCTGGACGCCCAGCTTTGCGCCATAGGCATGCACACTGTCTGCAAGCAAACGGAAACTTTCAATCTGGCTGTCATCAAACAGCTTTGGCGTGGGAGAAAAACTGCGAATGGGCGCAACGTCGCCCAGCACGATGTATCCCACACCGCCCTGTGCCAGACGGGTATAGAACGCGCGGCTCTGTTCCCCAATGCTGCCGTCCCGTTCCTCATAGCCCGTGGTGAGCGGCGGAAACATGATACGGTTCTTCAACGTTATTCCGCCCACTGTTATCGGCTGCATGATTTTCATTTCCATTGTTGTTTACCTCCCTGCAAATGTCCCCCACAGGAGATCCTGCGGGGGTATTTTTCATAAATTGTCTTGAATGAACTTCCAAATTGCCTGTTCGCAGGCTGTGCGGGACGGAATGGTGGCGAAATTGTGGCCTCCGCCCGAAACACGTACAAACTCAGCCGCCTGGTACAGCCCTGCATAACGTTTACAGCTTTCGTCATCCACCAGTTTATCATCATCTGCCCGGATGACGATGACCGGACCGTTGTAGCCTTTTGCCTCTTCAAATGGATCCGGATGCGCCGCCATGTTGTAGTTGAAGGCCATTTTGTAAACAAGCCCCTCCAGGTCAGCATAATCTTTTCCGCTCTGCGTCACCATATCGGCCCGCCGGGCACAGCCATACCACATGCCCGCGCCCGGGCACATCAGGATCAGCCCGTGCGGCCGCAGACGCGGCGCGATGCTGGCCGCCACATAACCTCCCATGCTCTGCCCGGAAAGGAATACACGCCGTGAATCCACATAAGGCTGTGCACGCACCCAGGCGTATAGATCAGCCGCATCGCTGTGCAGGCCATCGAACGTCATGTCCGAAAATTCGCCGTCACTCTCTCCGCAGCCATAGAAGTCGAACCGTGCGCAGCCCACTCCGTGGTCTGCCAGCATGCGTGCCATATGCGTGTGCAGATACTTGTACCCGGATGCTGAACCTGCAAAGCCGTGCAGATTCAGCACAAAAGGTACCGGCTCGTTCGTCTCAGGCAGCGTCACAATGCCGCGCAGCGTACAGCCTACCCGGTTCTTCATGGATACCTGCAATGTTTTCATGGACATTGCTCCCCGTCTGTTTCCACGGCCGACGCTTTTTCTGCACGGCGGGCTTTCAGCTGCTCCAGCATTTCGGTCGTTTTTGCCTTTGTCAGCGGATAGACAAAGAACAAAATTGCAACCGCGACACCATAACCCAGCACATAAATGCCTGTGTAGGACTTCCAGATGGCGTTGCTTACTTCAGCCGTCTGCACCGCCCCTTCAGCCACGTTGTAGCCGATGAATCCCAGCACAAAACTGGAAAGACTCCCGGAAACAGCGCTGGCCAGCTTGCGAAAAAATGAATAAGTAGAGTATACAATGCCTTCGTTACGCTCACCGGTCTGAAGCTCATGATAGTCGATGGAATCGTTCACCATGGCCCAGATGAGCACCTGCATACCGGATGCACCCAGATAGCAGACGCCATTGATGACGATGAACAGTACGGGATTGTGGATGGGGAAAAAGAACAGAAGCGCGAACACAGCTGCCGCAAAACCTGCGCCCCAGCAGCACCATTCCTTTTTGCCCAGTTTATCGGCCAACGGTTGTGTAATGGCGAACGTGATGAGTGAATATAGTACACTCAAACCGCCGGAGACAGCCATGATTTTAACATTCCCGAAGTAATCCTTGAACAGATAGGTGTTCAGACCGTTGACGACGGAAGCGCCGATCATACCCACAAGGCTGAAAAACATTACGCCCAGCAGCGCCTTGTTTTTGGCGATTTCCTTGATGACGTGCAGGTAATTGAGCTTCTCACCTTTCGGGCGTTCCGGTACGGCTACGCGTTCTTTGCACCACACACAGGTGATTTGCAGGCACAGGAGGCCGATAAGAGCAAATACCGAAGCCAGCATCAAAAAACGGCCCGCCACCGGCTTATTGTCTACATACAGTACCAGAGGACCAACCATAACGATGACCGTCATAAAAATGGTACCGCCCAAACTGCGGTAACGGGAAAGCGCTGTGCGGTGGCGCACATCATCCGTCATAACGCTGGAAAGCGTACCAAACGGCACATTTACACAGGTGTACAGCGCCTCATACAGAACATAGGTAACAAACATGTAGGCAAGGCGCAGTCCATAGGCCAAATTGCTCACATTGACAAAGCCCAGGATGCACAGCACCGCCATGGGAAACGAAAAGGCCCGTATCCATGGAATGAACTTTCCTCCCTTTGTCGCCTTGCGGGAATCCACGATCGCACCTATGATAGGGTCATTGACAGCGTCCCATATCTTTGTGATCAGCATCAGGATACCGATGTGGAACGGGTTCACCTGTAAAATCAGTGTGTAGAATACGGACAGGTACATTGCGCGGAACTGCTCCGTACAGCAGCAGCCCAGATCGCCCAGAGTATAGCCGAGCTTATCCCTCATGGAAAACGGTCTCATAATATCCTCCTTTTTTCTCTGCCCCGGTGCTTTTGGCCGGAGAAGCTTCTTTACGGCTCTATTATAAAAAGGAGGGCACAAAAATCATATCCAAAAATTGATTGAAAACTATCTAAAATTGATGTACTATACAATTAATCCAATTTTTTTTAATACTGAGTTAGAATTCCACCTTTTTTTTACAACCAGGAGGCAAGCAGATGCTGGATTATGCTGTAAAAACAATGTGCTTTGATGCTGCCTGTACAAAGCAGCTGTTCTCGGGTCGTTATTACAGTATTGTATTGGTAACACGCGGTACAGCACGGTTTCACTGGGAAGCGGAGCGTTGGATATGCAGCACCGAGGATCTGTTTCTCTTCAAGCCCGGAGAAGGCGCTGTAATGGTTTTTCCAGGCGGGAAGCTTCCTCTGGAAATGCTGTGGGTACAACTTTCCCCCGAGGCCCTGGCTGCGCTCTCTAATGAAGCAACGCAGCTTGAGGCGAGCTTCAACGTGGTGCCCTTCCGGCGCATCGCTGTGCGGGCAGACAGTGAGATATCCATGCTCATCAAAAGCCTGGCACGCCGCCGCAGGAGCACGACAGCTTTGCCAGCGCACTGTTTGAGGAGAGCTTGCTGAAGATGTTCGTCATCCTCGTGCTGCGCGCCTGTATCCACGCGGAGCAGCACCGCGCGCAGGGCAGCCGTAAACATCTGATGATGGACGAGCTGTTCGTGTACATCCGTACCCATATCACGGAAGAGATCACTCTGGAGCAGCTGGAGCAGGTATTCTATATCAGCCGGTTCCATATTGCACGGGAATTCAAACGCCAGACAGGACAAACCCTGCATAGCTATATCGTCAAAACCAAACTGGACCTGTGCTGTCATTATATCGAACAGGGGCGTCCCATTACCGAGGTGTACCGGCTGGGAGGATTTGGCGGATACAATCATTTTTTCCGCGCATTCAAGCAGGAATACGGCATGACACCCAAGCAATATTTTCGTTCGGTACAAAAGGATGCGCATGCGTAGAAACACAGCCTCATGCGCTCCCCTTTGTGATTCTCCATCTTTCCGCAGAGATACAAAACTTGGTTACGCGTTCCTCTCCTTTTCATCCCTCCTTAAAAAAGCACTTGACTTGGAGTCAACTTTAAGCTGTATAATACTGACACGCTTCGAAAAACAGAATCACAGTTTTCATCCCCCGTTAAGGCTGTGGTTCACATTTCGGAAGCGTGCAAAAGAGGCAGCACTGCACCCGAGTATATAAACAGGAGGAAAACTTTATGGATATGAACAAAACATTGGTTGCCTATTTTTCCTGCACCGGAACCACCCGCCGAGCCGCGCAGGCGCTGGCGGCCGCCGTGGACGCCGATGTTTACGAGATTCGTCCGCAGATCCCTTATACGCCCGCCGATCTGGACTGGAGAAATAAGAAAAGCCGCAGCTCCGTCGAAATGAATGACCCGGATTTTCGTCCCGCACTGGCAGATAAAAATGCCGCCATAGACGCATATAATACGATTTTCGTCGGTTTTCCGATTTGGTGGTATGTGGCACCGACCATCATCAATACGTTTCTGGAAACCTATGATTTCTCAGGGAAAAGGGTCATTCTGTTTGCAACTTCCGGCGGCAGCGGATTTGGGAAAACAGCCGCCGCTTTGAAAAAAAGCCTTTCTCCTGATGCAGCCCTTGTGGAAGGAAAACTTCTGAACACCGGCCTTTCTCCGGCCGATTTACGCGCTTGGTGCCAAAGCTTAGCGCTGTGATATCCTATTCTCCCAAAAACAGCAGGCACCGAAAAATGCGATGCATTCCGGTGCCTGCTGTTTTTATTCGTTTCTGAAAATTGTAATTTCAAGCCGCTCCGAAGGCTTGCTTTAAAGCATTCATTCCCCGAAAAATTCTTCTTCCACACACATACAAAGCGCATGGTACACCGGCAAGTGGTACTCCTGGATCTTGAACGTTTCCACGCCTGGCACTTTGATGCAGACGTCACACAATGACGCCATCTTCCCTCCGGTATGCCCCGTCAAACCGATTGTTTTCACATGCAAGGCGCGGGCAATGCCGATCGCGTACAATACGTTGGCCGAATTGCCGGAAGTGGAAATTGCCAAAAGCACATCTCCCGGTTTTGCTTGGCCGAGCACCTGCTGTGCAAATGCCAAATCCGGCGCCTGGTCATTCGCATAAGCCGTCGTCAGGCCTGCTTCGCTGACAAGGCTGATAGCCGGCAGTGCTCCCTGCAGGTTTTCGATGCAATACTCTGCCATTTCCGGACAGGCTTCCCGCAAACGCTTCTGCATATTTTCATCCAGCTTTCTGGGAAGCACGAACCCTTTCATCAATTCGCCCACAATATGCAAACTGTCTGAAGCGCTGCCTCCGTTGCCGCAAACCAAAAGCTTTCCCCCGTTTTGATAACAGGCGATCATCTGCTGCGCAGCCGCTTCCACCTCTGCCGCACAGCACATCAAAGCAGGATATCTCTTGGACAAATCATTCAAATGCTCTTTTGCAGAAGATTTCATGGCTTTCTCCTTCACATTTCTATCGAATCTCACCGTCTTTCAAGCGGTTCATGTTTTTAAGTATACCATTTCTCCTTTTTCTTTTCCAGCATCATCTTTTTGAAAAAGCGGAACGGTCTTCCCATCCTGCCGGAGGAAGCCGCTGTCAGCCTGAACGCGGAAAATGAATCCGCTGTTTCGGCCGCACCCTCTCCCGCTCTGTACAAAACAAGCCGTTCTCATCATAGCACACCGCATGCGGACCATTGTCGGCGCGGACCTTATCGCCGTTCATCGGGAACGCCGGCAAGGCGCTCCCGATGAACGGATGCGCGCGGACGGCTCCTGACCGGCACAAGACAGAACTGCGGCCGCACGTCGCAGACTGGGAGCTAAAATGAAACACATCGCAAAAAGCGGGACCTTCCCAAAAGAAGGTCCCGCTTTTATCTCGCCGCTACGCGTTTGCAAAGGCGGAGAACGCTCTGTAAGTCATATATACATCCAGCTTGGAGACAAGTTCAAAGGGCGAATGCATGGAAAGCACCGGCACGCCGATGTCTACCACGTCGATGTCGCGGTTCGCCACATATTGGGCCACGGTTCCGCCGCCGCCGAAATCCACCTTGCCAAGCTCGCCGGTCTGCCACAGCACATCCGCCCGGTCCAGAATGTCTGTTACATAGGCCATCATTTCCGCGGAAGCGTCATTGGTGCCGTATTTGCCGCGGGAGCCGGTGTATTTTGTCACCACCACACCACGGTTTAGGTACGAGGCATTGCGTTTCTCCAGCACGTCCGGGAACGTGGGGTCGAACGCCGCGTTCACATCCGCAGACAGGCATTTTGCATTTTGGAGCATCAGTTTATAGTTTGCGCCCTGTGCGTCCGCAAGATAACCCAGGAAATGGAACACAAAATCGCTCACAAGGCCGGTGGGGCCGTCGGAGCCCACTTCTTCCTTGTCTGCCAGAATGCATACCGTAGTGTATTCCGGTTCCTTCACCCCCAGCTCCGCCTGCAGCGCGGTATAGGCGCACACACGGTCATCGTGGCCGTACGCGCCGATCATACTGCGGTCAAAGCCCACATCCGACGCCTTGACGGCCGGAACGGCCTCCAGCTCCGCGCGGGTAAAATCACGTTCGGTGATGCCGTATTTCTCGTTCAGGAGCGTCAGCGTATACAGCTTGACGCGCTCTTTCAGCTCTTTGTCCGCATAAGGCAGCGAGCCGACCACGATATTCAGCTCCTCGCCCCGCAGACCGTCCGCCAGCATGCGTTTATTCTGCTCTGCGCCCAGGTGAGGCAACAGGTCCGTCACGCAAAACACAGGGTCTCCCGCTTCCTCGCCCAGGCGGACTTCCACCTTGGTGCCGTCCTTGCGGTACACTACACCGTGCAGGGACAGCGGCGTGGCTCCCCACTGGTATTTGCGAATCCCACCGTAATAATGCGTCTTGAACAGCGCGATGTCGCTGTCCTCGTACAAAGGATTCGGTTTGAGGTCAAGACGCGGGGAATCAATGTGCGCTACCATCAAACGCACGCCCTCGTCCAGCGGGCGCTTGCCCAGCGTAGCCAGAAGCATGGCCTTGCCGCGGTTGTTGTAAAAAACCTTGTCACCGGTTTTATATGTAACGCCCGTGCGCTGCATCGGCCGATAGCCCGCCGCCAGCGCACGGCGTTCCACCTCGGCAGCCGCCTCCCGCTCAGTCTTGGCCGCGTCCAGAAACGCCTTGTAGTCCACACAGAAGCGCTCGGCCTCCGCAACCGCGTCCGGCTGTTCATCCGCAATATGCGGCTGTGTGAACGTCAGTTTTTCCTGCAATTCCTTGCCCAGGCTCTTTTTTTCTTCCATTGTTTACACTCCTTCATCCTGCGCATAAAGCGCGAGATATTTTTGATAATTTTTATTGACCTTATGCACGTACAGGTTCATCTGCTCATAGGGGAATGCCGTAAGAGTTTTTCCATCCGCAGAATATTCCGCCTTCTGCAGCAGACTGTCCACAAGCCCCATGCCGCTGTGGTACGCCGCCGCCGCAGTGGAAAAATCCCCGTCATAGCGTGCAAGGCAGGTCGCAAGCAGATATGTGCCGAAGCGGATGTTCACCGCCGGGTCGAACAGATCGTCGAAAGTAATCTCCTCGCCGGGCGCGATCTTGGATTTGATCCACAGAAACGTCTCGTCTGTGATCTGCATCAGCCCCCGTGCCCCCACCTTGGATTCCGCCTCCGGCTTGAAGCCGCTTTCAGTACGGATGATGGCATACACCTTATTCTCGTCCACTCCGTACTCTGCGGCATACTGCTGCACCAGCGCGGCATAGGTGCGCGGATATGCCATTTCCTCCACGGCGCGCACCGCGTCCTTTACGAAAAAAACACCCGCCAGGCACAGCACGACAGCCAGCACGATATAGATATTCCGGTTATGTTTTTTCTTTTGTTCCATTCGTCTCCTTTGCGAGCAGACGTTCCAGCACCGCCTGCGCCGCCGCGCGCAGATGCCGCCCGTCTCCCGTATTCGCTATGATATAATCTGCCGCAGCACGCAGTACGTCCTCCGGCGTCTGTGCCGCAAGGCGCATACGCGCCGCCTGCTTGGAAATGCCGTCCCGCAGCACGATACGGGAAACAGCTTCCCGCTCGGGCGCGGTAACGACGATGATCGCATCGCAGTATTGCTCGAATACCTCTCCCACGATGACCGCACCGTCCACAAACACGAACGGAACGCCCGTGCTTTGTGCCGCAGCCACGCCGTCCAGCAATTCCCGGATAATGGCGGGATGTGTGATATCCGTCAGCCGCCGCGTGCCCTCCGGTGTGGCAAAGGCCCGGGCCGCCAGGCAGCCCCGGTCCAGCGTGCCGTCCGGCAGAAGGATGTCCGAACCGAATGCATCGCACAACTGTGCAAGGCAAGGCCCGCCGGGACGCGTCACCTCACGTGCTGTCCGGTCCGCATCCAGCACAGGATATCCCAAAGACCCATAATAGGCCGAAACCGTGCTTTTTCCGGAGCCGGAGCGTCCTGTAATGGCAATCACCTTCACAGCCTACACCTCCACCACACGGAACGCCGCCGCGCGCAGCAAACGGTTGTAGACAGCCATAGCCACGCCCTCCTGCGCCGGGCAGCGGGCAAACACCGTTTTTGCACCGCGTGCATCCAGTTCACGCAGGGCTGAAAACAGCGCGTGCGCCTGCTCGTCCGGCCTGTCTGCGCGCCCGTATGTCACGCAGGGGCACGGCAACGCCGGCTCCTCCCCCGTAAAGCACAATGCATATACACCATCCGCGCAGTGCGATTTCATATATTCTTTATATGCATCAAAGCTGCCTTTTAGGATGGTTACGTCCGCCTTGGGTGCGTAGTGCTTATACTTCATGCCGGGAGAAGCCGCGCTTTCCCCGTCTTTCAATTTGTGCAGCACTGCGTCCGAAAGCGCCACAGCACAGCCCATTGCATCTTCCAGCTGCTCTTTGGTGATATAACCCGGACGCAGCAGCACCGGCTGTGCTCCTGCCAGAGAGATCACCGTAGACTCCACCCCCACGCTGCACGCGCCGCCGTCCAGGATCAAAGGGATCTTGCCCTCCATATCCGCCAGCACGTCTGCCGCTGTTGTGGGGCTTGGGCTGCCGGAAAGGTTTGCCGAGGGGGCCGCCAGCGGCACGCCCGCTGCGCGGATGACCGCCAGCGCCACCGGATGGCTGGGCATACGCACGGACGCCGTATCCAGCCCTGCGCACACGGAGTCCGCCACTGTTTTGCTGCGGGGCAGTATGAGCGTCAGCGGGCCGGGCCAAAACGCCTCCGCCAGCCGGTAAGCGGCGCCCGGCACTTCGCGCACCACCATAGGCAGCATGTCCAGAGATGCGATATGGGAAATGAGGGGATTATCCTGTGGACGGCCTTTGGCCGCGAATATTTTCGGCACCGCCTCATCCGAAAGGGCGTTGGCCGCAAGGCCGTACACGGTCTCGGTGGGAATGCCCACCACCTCGCCCGCCCGCAAAAGGCGCGCGGCCTCAGCGACAGACGCCGCGCCGGCTTGTTTCAAACAGGTATGCAAAATTCATTCCTCCGTGGAAGCCTTCAGCTTTTCAGCCTGATCGGCCGTTACCAACGCATCGACGACCTCATCAAGCACGCCGTTCAGGATCGTATCCAGCTTGTAGAGCGTAAGGCCGATGCGGTGGTCTGTCAAACGGCCCTGAGGATAGTTATAGGTGCGGATACGCTCGGAACGGTCTCCCGTGCCCACCTGGCTGCGGCGTTCCGCCGCAATTTTAGAATCGTGCTCGGCCTGTTTTTGCGCCAGCAGACGGCTGCGCAGCACCTTGAGCGCCTTGTCCTTATTCTTGTACTGGCTTCGCTCGTCCTGACATTCCACGACCATCCCCGTGGGCAGATGCGTGACGCGGATCGCTGATGAAGTTTTATTGATGTGCTGGCCGCCCGCGCCCGAGGAACGAAACGTGTCGATCTTCAGGTCAGCCGGGTTGATGTCGATCTCGACCTCCTCGGCTTCGGGCATTACGGCTACAGTTACGGTAGAGGTGTGTACGCGGCCCTGTGTCTCTGTCTCCGGCACGCGCTGTACGCGGTGCACGCCGCTTTCAAATTTAAGGCGGCTGTACGCCCCCTCTCCCTCGATGGAGAAGCTCACTTCCTTCATACCGCCCAGCTCTGTCTCGTTGGCGTTCAGCACCTCATATTTCCAGCCTCGCGTTTCGGCATACATCGTATACATGCGGAACAGACTGTGCGCAAACAGGGCGGCTTCTTCGCCGCCCGCGCCGCCTCGGATCTCCACAATGACGCTCCGGTCATCATTTTCATCCTTGGGCAGCAGCAGGATCTTAAGCCGTTCCTCCAGAAACGCCATTTTTTCCTTGTTTTCTTCATATTCAGCCTGCGCGAGCTCTTTGAATTCAGCGTCCAGCCCACCTTCGTCCAACATTTCCTTTGCTTCGTCAAAGGCGCCTTTTGCCGCATCATAAGCGTCGTAGGCCTCCACGATGGGCGTCAGGTTTTTATAGTCTTTCATCAGGCTGCGGTACAGCTCGTTGTTGTTGATGACGGTGGGGTCCTGCAATTGATTGTTGATCTCGTCATAACGGTTGCGCACAGCCCTGAGCTGTGTAATCATATCCATAATAAAACGCTCTCCTCTTATCGCTGTTTCAAAACTGCTTTTGTACGGCAAAGGAAAGCGCGGCTAGAGCGGCAAAGCCTCGCGCACCACTTTTTTGATGTTTTTTTCAATTTTGCTGCGCGGCACCATGACCTCCCGTCCGCATTTGGTACAGCGGATACGGAAATCCATTCCCACGCGCAGCACAGCGAAAGTGCTGTTGCCGCAGGGATGCGGTTTTTTTGTGATGATGCTGTCGCCCACCTGAACGTCCATGCTGTTTTCTCCCGTCAAGATAACTTCCATGCACCCGGCTGCCCATTTTGAGGGAATGCCGAGTGCTTAAATATTATATATCAAACCGTCCCGTTTAGCAAATATTCCCGCTTGTGTTCACATATATTTTACCAGTGCGCCCCTTTCCGGCCGTCCCAAACACTCTGCCCGCGGGACGGCCCTTTGCCCGGCGCGCGAATGGAAGCATGAAGGACGGTTGGAAACATGGAATATCGTGCTGAGGGAGCACAGCGCTTCCCCACAAGCTACACTCTGGACGCCCTGCGCCGCGCCATGACTGCGGGCGACATCCTGGAGAGCCGCGCGCTCTCCTTCGACAGCGAAAAGCGTCTGCATTTCCGGCTGGGCGAGATCGAAGCCATAATGCCCTACGAGGAATGCGCCGACGGTGTGCGCGAAGGCGCGGTGCGCGACATCGCGCTGATCACACGCGTGGGAAGGCCCGCGTGCTTTACGGTCATGGAGATCGACGAACAGGGGGCCGCGCCTGTGGCGCTGCTCTCACGCACACAGGCGCAGCAGCGCTGTAAAGCCGAGTATCTCGACCTGCTTCTGCCCGGCGACATCCTGCCCTGCCGGGTGACGCATCTGGAGAGCTTCGGTGCCTTTTGCGACATCGGCTGCGGGGTCCCGGCTCTTCTTCCCATCGACTGTATGTCCGTGTCCCGTATTCAAAGCCCGGCCGACCGTGTGCACGAAGGCCAGGATATCCTGTGTGCCGTAAAAAGCCGGGACACCGAAGGGCGTATTGTGCTGACGATGAAAGAGCTGCTGGGCACCTGGCTGGAAAACGCCGCCGCCTTTGCCGCCGGTGAAACAGTGGTCGGCCTGGTGCGCAGCGTGGAGCCCTACGGTGTGTTCGTAGAACTCGCCCCAAATCTCGCGGGGCTGGCCGAGGCCGCTCCAGGGCTTGACTGCGGCCAACTGGTGAGCGTATATATCAAAAGCATCATTCCCGAAAAAATGAAAATCAAGCTGGTGGTGCTGCATGCTATGCGGGACGAGACCTTCGCCTTTCCGCTGGAATACCGCCTGCACGCCGGACATATCGGGCGGTGGATATACTCCGTGCCGGGCGCGGCCCGCGTGATAGAAACGATATTCGATGGCTGAAAGCCTTGCCGCGCAGTGCTGCCTCACTGCCGCGGCGTTGTTTTTCCTCGCCTTATCCGCCGTCTTTCGCTTTACTTTTCGGCCCCGGCGCGGTATGATTAAAATAAAGTATCGCATCCTTGCACAAAGGATATCACCGGGAGGGACACCATGGCGGGAAACGCTTTTACCGCCGGCGTAAAGCCGGGCGGGCTCACTACATCCACCGAAATACGCATCCTGCTGTGCTATCTGATCCAGCACGCGGGCACGCCCCTCTCCCAGGGAGAGCTGGAGACCGCGCTGCTTGGCGAAGAGCTTGTGAATTATTTTGAGCTTGCCAGCAATCTTTCGGATCTGCTGGAACAGGGCTTCGTGCGCGAGGAAAACGGGCGTTATACCATTCTGCCCGCAGGCGCGGACATCGCTGAAGCGCTGGCCGACGACGTGCCCCGCAGCGTACGGGACGCGGCCGTGCGCGCCACTCTGGCCGCGCAGCAGTTTGCACGCAAAGAGGCCCAGCATCACGCTCAGATCACGCCCGCGGCCTCCGGAACGGGTTACAATGTGCAATGCAGCATCCGCGATATGGAGAGCGACGTATTCTCCTTCTCCCTTTACGTTCCGGATAAGCTGACGGCCAAACTGGCCCGCGCGCAGTTTATTGAAAACGGAGACGGCATCTATAAGCTGGACTATAATAAGGTATTGGAGTATCACATTGCAAAGCGGGCGGATGTAACTGTGGTATGCACAGACGTCAACGGAGAGGATACCAGCAGGTTCGGAGTCCTTAAAATGAATGAGGACTGCAGAATTGAGGAATTTGATGAAAAGCCTATGGTTGCACAGTCCAATACGATTTCAGCAGGTATTTATGTCATCAGAAGAAGACAGTTGATTGAGCTGATTGAGAAATGCGGTCAGGAAGGCAGACACGATTTTGTAAGAGATATTTTGATTCGCTACAAAAACCTGAAGAGAATTTACGGATACAAAATTAATACATACTGGAGTAATATTTCTACAGTAGAGTCTTATTATCAGACAAATATGGATTTCCTGAAACCGGAAATCAGAGATTATTTCTTCCGACAGTATCCGGGAGTACAGTCTAAGATTGATGATTTGCCTCCTGCAAAATACAACCCGGGAGCATCTGTGAAAAACAGTTTGATTTCCAGCGGCTGTATTATCAACGGGCAGGTGGAGAATTCCGTATTGTTTAAAAAGGTTTTTGTGGGCAATAACTGCGTTATTAAAAACTCCATTATTTTAAATGATGTATACCTTGGAGATAATACCCATATTGAAAACTGTATTGTAGAGAGCCGGGGAACAATCCGTGCAAATTCTTACTACAGCGCAGAAGAAGGAATCAGGGTAGTTATTGAAAAGAACGAACGTTATGTTCTTTAAAAGAAATATTTTTTAAAAGACAGAAAGCACGACTGCATAAGCGGCTAGGAAAGGGGAAGGTTGTATGAACATTACAGATGTAAGAATCAGACGCGTAGCAAAGGAAGGCAAAATGAAAGCAGTGGTTTCTATTACCATTGATGAAGAGTTTGTAGTACATGACATCAAGGTTATTGAAGGCGAAAAAGGACT
>OFMK01001015.1_pt1 | contig 23509 bp, 23 predicted proteins | sample 1541781 | NCBI WGS metagenome assembly OFMK01 (sample SAMN04209250, study PRJEB22552) | human gut metagenome | biome: gut; material: feces | host: Homo sapiens | place: USA: Oklahoma
ATCTATGCCGAATAAAAACGTAGTAGGGCAGTATTTGGACGAGCTTTCTCCGGCAGCAAAAATGGCGGGAGCCGTAAACACCATTGTCAATGACCACGGAAAATTAATCGGACATATTACAGATGGAATCGGCTATATGCAGTCACTAAAAGATAATGATATTGATGTTATCGGTAAGAAAATGACGATCGCGGGTGCCGGAGGAGCTGCAACAGCAATTGAAATTCAGGCAGCACTTGATGGTGTGAAAGAAATGTCTATTTTCAATATTAAAGACAAATTCTGGGCGAATGCAGAAGAAACAGTAAAGAAAATTCGTGAGAATACAGACTGTGTCGTAAATCTTTATGATTTGGATGATAAAGAAAAATTAAGAGAAGAGATCGCAGGCAGTTACTTATTTGCACAGGCGACAGGTGTTGGAATGAAACCGCTGGAAGGTCAGTCTGTAGTACCGGATGCATCTTTCTTCCGTCCGGATTTGATTGTAACAGATACGATTTATGCTCCAAGAGAGACTGCTTTGCTGAGAATGGCAAAAGAGGTTGGATGTAAGACAATGAATGGTCTTGGAATGATGTTGTTTCAGGGAGATGCAGCGTTCCATTTATGGACCGGAAAACATATGCCAATCGATCATATGAAAGAAGTTTTAGATATTAAATACGATTAAAAAACGAAAAAATCAGAGAGGAATATAAAAAAGATGAATAAGAAATATTTACCGAGCGCATTGATTCTGTATTTAAACTATTTTATTCATGGAATCGGATGTTCTATTTTAAGTCAGCAGGTAGTAAAAGAAATGCTTGCAGAAAACTGGGGATTGAGTGATGTAATGGCGGTTACATCCATTGCGGCAGCATTGGGATTGGGACGTTTAATTTCCCTTCCGTTTGCGGGACCGTTGTCTGACAAGCTGGGACGTCGTATTTCCGTATTAATCGGATGTGCATCCTATGTGATTTTCTTTGTAGGAATTGCTTTTTCGCCAAATACAACGGTTGCCTATATTGCGGCAGTATTAGGCGGTATTGCAAACTCTTTCTTAGATACTGCTACATATCCGGCAGTTGCTGAAATCATTTATACGTATACGGGAATTGCAACAATGGGAATTAAATTCTTTATCTCCGTTGCACAGCTGTTAATGCCGTTTTTCTTAGGATTGGTTGCGGGAACAAGCATGTCTTATCTGATGCTTCCGCTGGTTGCAGGAATTGCGATTGCGGTTCTTGGAATTCTGGCGATTTTTGCACCGCTTCCGGCAGCTTCTGAGAGCGGTAAATCAGAATCTTTTCTTAACAATTTAAAAAATGCACATTTTTCTATTGAGAGTGTAGCGTTAATTTTAATTGGATTTACAAGTACTGCAACCTTCCAGTTATGGTTAAACTGTGCGCAGACATTTGGAACGCAGATTGCCAATATTCCATCTGAAAATGTATCAGTGATGCAGACCTATTATTCTGCGGGAACTATGGTAGCATTATTTGTAACCAGTGCTCTGATTACAAAGTTTAAACAGGTGAGATTTTTGATTATTTACCCGGCAATTTCTCTTGTTATGCTGGCGCTGGTTTATATGATTCGTACCCCGATGATTTGTTATGTGGGAGCATTTGTGATCGGATATGCGGCAGCCGGCGGAGTTCTTCAGATGGCAACTGCAGTTGTAAACGATTTGTTTCCGAAAATCAAAGGAACCATCACAAGTTTAGTTATGATTGCATCCAGCCTTTGTAACTATACCATCTTAACAGCGGCAGCAAAAATGACGTCTACCGATGTAATTGTTATGAATATCGTAATCACCGTGATCGGCGTACTTCTTGCAGTTTTTGTAAATGCAAGATATGGCGTACTATTAAAGAATGCAGAAGAAGCATCAAAATAGAAATTTGTTTGAGGAGACAATAGGAGGAAATTGTCAATGAATATAGTAAAAGTTCGGAACATTGAGATTGGAAGCGGAATACCGAAGATCTGCGTGCCAATCGTAGGTGTGACAAAGGATGAAATTATTGCAGAAGCAAAGACTTTCGAGAACATTCCGGTCGATGTGGTAGAGTGGCGTGTCGATTGGTTTGAGGGAGTGTTTGATTTCAGCAGAGTCGAGGATGTATTAAAAGATTTAAGAGAAGCTCTGGGGGAACTCCCGATTCTGTTTACTTTCCGCACATCAAAGGAAGGTGGAGAAAAAGCCATTGAGGCAGATCCATATAAAGAGTTAAATATCAAGGCTGCAAAAACAGGGTACGTGGATCTGGTGGATGTAGAAGTTTTTACCGGAGATGATATTGTAAAAGATATTGTAAAAGCAGCTCATGAGTGCGGAGTCAAGGTTGTGGCTTCTAATCATGATTTCGATAAGACGCCGGAAAAAGAGGAAATCGTAAGAAGGCTGTGCAAAATGCAGGAACTTGGCGCTGACATTCCGAAGATTGCAGTTATGCCAACTTGTAGGCGTGATGTTTTAACATTACTTTCTGCTACAGAAGAAATGTATACAGATCATGCAGATCGTCCGATTATTACCATGTCTATGGCAGGGATGGGACTGATCAGTCGTTTGGCAGGAGAGGTTTTTGGCTCAGCTTTGACATTTGGCGCAGCCAAAAAAGCATCTGCACCGGGACAGGCAGCAGTAAAGGATTTGAACAATATGTTGCAATTTCTTCATGAAAATCAGGGATTATAAAAAGACAGAGTCTGAAGGAGAAGATAGAGATGTCTTCTCTTTCTTTTTGGGAAAATAATAGATAAAATCTATAAATGAAATAGAGAAAAAGCATTTGAGATTATAAATGTTTTTTTGTATAATTTAGTAAGGCAAATTGTGAAAAAATTACCATGGATTGTGAAAAGAATAACTTTCCAAACAAGTAGAGAGAGGTGAAATATGCTGAAGTGGTTAGATGAAAATTTAGAAGAATTTCTTATGGTAATGCTGCTGATTGCAATGACACTGATCATGGGGATTCAGGTATTTGCAAGGTATGCTCTCGGAGCGTCCTTATCCTGGTCGGAAGAGATTACAAGATATCTGTTTATCTGGTCTGGGTTTATCAGTGTTAGCTATTGCACTAAAAAATGCATTTCTATAAAGATTGAACAATTTGTGGGAATGTTTCCAAAAAGAGGACAGGCAATTTTTAAGGTGGTAAATCATACTTTTGAATTATTGTTATTTTTTTATTTAATTCCCTATGCATTTTTATATTTAAAAAGTGCATTTGAAAGTGGACAGGTAAGCCCTGCCTGTCAGATTCCGATGTATTATATCCAGGCTGCGCCGCTGGTAAGCTTTGTGTTGGTGGCGTTTCGAATTATACAGCGCTGGATCATTGAATTTCGTATTGTAATAAAGAAAGATAAGGAGGGGAAAAAATAAGATGTCAGTGGCAGTAGTATTCTTTATCTTTTTTGTATGCCTGATTATCGCAATCCCGATTTCGATTGCCCTTGGAATTGTTTCCGTTCTTCCCGGTGCATTTGATCCTTCCTTTACAGCCAGCGGGCAGTTTGTGATTCGATCTATGCTTGGAGGGATTGACAGTTTTCCGCTTTTGGCGGTTCCGATGTTTGTTCTGTCAGGAATGATTATGGCAAAAGGAGGAATTTCAAAAAAGATTTTTGATGTATTTGTATATTTTTTCGGAAAGTTAACGGCGGGTATGCCTTGCGCGGTAATTGTAACCTGTCTGTTTTACGGCGCGATTTCCGGTTCCGGACCGGCAACCGTGGCAGCGGTTGGAAGTATGACGATTCCGATTTTAATTAAATTAGGATATGACAAAACCTTTGCCACAGCGATTGTAGCGGTGGCCGGAGGACTGGGAGTTATTATTCCGCCATCAATTCCTTTTATTATGTTTGGTATGGCATCGGGAGAATCTGTAAGTGATTTGTTTATTGCGGGAATTGTTCCGGGATTGCTGATTGGATTACTTTTAATGGTCTATGCAATTCTTTATTGCAGGAAAAATGGTGAAGATAAAGAAAAAATCAATAAAGAAGCCGATCAACTACATGAAAAAGGATTTTTTGGTGTTTTTAAGGAAAGTTTTTTCGCAATTTTAAGTCCTGTTATTATTTTGGGATGTATTTATACCGGAATTGCCTCTCCAACAGAGGCAGCAGTTATTTCTGTATTTTATTCTCTGTTGGTTAGTATGTTGGTCTACAAGTCTATGAAAATCAAAGATATTTGGCCGATGATGGTTGAGGGTGTGAGAACCTATGCTCCGATTCTGTTTATTTTAGCGGCATCCATTGCTTTTTCCAGAGTTTTGACTTTAATGCAGGTGCCGCAGACAATCAGCGAATGGATTTTGGGAAATTTCCACAGTGGAGTTGTGATTCTCATTGTGATTAATCTGTTTTTGCTTGTTGTGGGTATGGTTATGGATACAACCCCTGCGATTTTGATTTTGACTCCGATTTTGCTTCCGATTGTTACGGCAGTGGGAATGAATCCAATTCATTTTGGTGTTATGATGGTTGTGAATCTGGCAATTGGTTTTGTGACACCGCCAATTGGAGTTAATCTGTTTGTAGCCTCTTCTTTGACGGAAATACCGATGGTTCAGATCGCCAAAAAAGCAATGCCTCTTATTTTATGTTTTCTATTTGCGTTGATTTTAATTACATTTATTCCACAAATCAGTTTGGCACTGGTATAGGAGGAGTCATTTATGAGAAAAAGAATCAAAAGATCTTTAGGAGTTTTGTTGGTAGTTGCTCTGGCTCTCGGAATGGGAGGATGTAAGAAGAAGCAGGAAAAAGATGAAATTCAGCGCTATGCCTGGCCTTTGGGAACATCCAGTCCGGAAGATACAGTAACGCAATTGTATGCAGAAAAATTTGCCAATGAAGTGAAGCGCCTGAGTCATGGAAAAATGAAAATTGAAGTATATCCAAACAGTACACTGGGAGGAGACAGAGAATTACTGGAAAGCTGTAAAGATGGAGATATTCCGTTTGTTGTACAAAATACAGCGCCTCAGGTAACTTTTCTTCCGGATACCGCGGTTTTTGACCTGCCGAGTGCATTTTCGACAATTGAAGAAGCCAGAAAGGCAGTGGATAATCCGGAATTCTATGAAAAGATGGAAAAGGTATATGAGAAAGGGGGATACAAGCTTCTTGGCTATGCGGATCAGGGATTCCGAGTGATGTCAACGAATAAAAATGTTCAAAGGTTCGGGGATTTTAAGGGACAAAAAATCAGAACGATGGAGAACAGCTATCATTTGAAATTCTGGAAAGCCTTAAATGCCAATCCGACACCGATGACATTTAGTGAAGTATATATCGGACTTCAACAGGGAACCATTGATGCACAGGAAAATCCTTATGAGGTCATTGTATCCAGTAAATTGTATGAACAGCAGGATTATGTAGTAGAAACCAATCATTTGCCGCATTATATTTCTTTGATTGTCAGCGATGAATTTTTTAAGGATCTTCCGAGAGAGCAGCAGGAGATTATCCAAAAAGCATCACAAACAGCAAAAAATTATGCGAGAAAAGCATCTGATCAAAGAATTGCGAATCGCATCAAAGTTATCAAAGAGAGCGGAACCAAAATTGTAAAGCTGGATGAGAAGACACAAAAGGATGTTAAAAAGGCGGCGCAGCCAATTTATGAAGAGATCAAAGAAAATATTTCAAAGGATATCTATAACTCTTATTTGAGTTGTACTGAAAAATAAAAAAATCCTCTGTAGAAACAGTATGTTTCACAGAGGATTTTTTTATGTGCTCTGGTAAATTTTACGAAATTCTAAAGGAGTATAATGAATTCGCTTTAAAAATAATTTTGAAAAATAGGAAGTGTTTTCATAACCGATTTTTTCCGAGATGGTAACTAAAGAATCCGAAGTATTAATTAACATCCATTTTGCCTCATTCAACCGGCGGTCGATGACATAATTGATCGGGGAAATCCCATAGATTTTTGTAAATTCATGACTGATATGATCCGTGCTGATATTAAATTCCTTTGCGAGGGTTTTCAATGTAATTTTAGAACTATAGTGTTCATTGATATAAATTAAAATATCTCTGGCGAAAGAGGAATCTTTGTGTCGTTCCATCTTGGGAGTTTCGCGAAAAATTTCATAATAGATACTTGTTAAAGCAACTGTGAGAGCATCGGATGCGGAAACACGGGTATTGGACGGGAATTTTCGCAAAAGATCCAGTTCTTGAAACAGATGATAGATCAGACGTTCATGAACTCCGGAATTGATACAAGGACAGATATTGGAAGGAAGCATAAAGCCGGCATCCGAATGATCCTGAAGTTTATAATTGGAAATGGCGCAGGTCCAGCAATCGAGAGGATTTTTTTTGTCCGAGGTCAGTGCATGAATCGCGCCTCGTTCTACAATGAGGATATTGCCCTTTTGAATCGGGTAATTGGTGGTGTTAATTGTTAAATTTCCGATGCCACCTGCAATATAAACGAGTTCCGTTTCCTTTTTGTGAAGATGATATTGATAACTCCAATTTGGATTATTGTAACTGTGTGAAAGACGACTGATTTTCGGGAATGAATTTTCTTCAAAAATAGCAGGTCTGACAGATACCGGATATTCTTCTAAAAACATGATAATTTCCCCCCCCTTAAGACAAGATAATTTGAATAAATTACAAAATAATTTGTAAAAAATACAGAAAATACAGGTTTATTATAAATAAAACAAAAAAATAAAACAAGATAATTTCTGATATATACAAGATAGCTTCTTTTTTTTAACAAGATATTTGGTACAATTTTGTTATAGAAAACAGGAGGTTTTAAATATGAACAGACCAAAGCGGAATGGAACCAAAGTTCCTGTAATGACGGCAAGGGAAGCAGTATCTTATATTCAGGATAATGATGCACTGGCAGTGAGTGGCGCAGGAGGAGGAATTGTAGATCCGGAAATTTTAATAACGGCGTTGCGAGATCGTTATGTGGAAACGGGAGAACCTAAAAATCTGACACTTTGGCATGCCACAGGACTTGGAGATCGAGGAGAACGGGGGATGTCGCCTCTTGCACAAAAGGGGTTAGTGAAACGTGTGATTGGAGGACATTGGGGACAATCACCCAGACTGGCGGAGATGGCGGAGAAAAATGAAATTGAAGCATATAATTTCCCACAGGGGATTATGGCACAGCTGCTTCGAACGGCCGCAGCCGGTCAGCCGGGGATTTTATCCCATGTGGGACTGCATACATTTGTGGATCCAAGACAGCAGGGCGGTCGATTGAATGAAATTACAACAGAAGAATTGATTCACCAGACAGAAATTAATGGAAAAGAATATTTGTTTTATCCCACAGTACCGTTAAATGTATGCTTTATTCGGGCGACAACCGTTGATACAGAAGGATATGCTTCTATGGAAGATGAAATTACTTATGTAGATGTGCTTGCAACAGCTCAGGCGGTACATAATAATGGAGGGTTGGTGATTCTTCAGGCAAAACGTATGGTGAAATCAGGAACTATCCATCCACGGAAAGTACATATTCCGGGATATTTAGTAGATATTGTGGTATTGAATCAGGAACAGGAACAGTTGTATAACGGATCCAACGGGTTCTTCACAGGAGATTACGTTGCAGAAGAAGGTGAGACAGTTCCGTTGCCGCTAAATCAGCGAAAAGTGGTTGCAAGGCGTGCTTTAATGGAAATTGCACCTGGAAATGTAGGAAATGTAGGAGTTGGAATTGCAGATGGAATCGGGGCTGTTGCACGAGAAGAAGGAATCGGAGAAGAATTTACTTTAACTGTGGAGACAGGTCCTGTTGGAGGAGCGACAGCTCAGGGAATTTTCTTCGGTGCAAGTATCAATTCCAAAGCGTTGATGGATATGCCGGCACAATTTGATTTTTATGACGGCGGTGGTCTGGAAGTTGCATTTTTAAGTTTTGCGGAGCTTGATGCGAAAGGAAACGTGAATGTACATAAATTCAATGGAAAAATTATGGGAACCGGAGGATTTGTTAACATTTGTGCAGGATCAAAAAAAGTAGTATTGTGTGGTACGCTGCGCGCAGGTGGATTGAAAACTGAAGTTGGAAATGGAAAAATTGCGATTGAACAAGAGGGGAAATTTGAAAAAATGATTTCGGAGTGTTCAGAAATCACTTTTAATGGAGAACAGGCATTGAGACAGGGACAGGAAGTGGTTTATATTACAGAGCGTGCAGTCTTTCATTTGACGGATCGTGGCGTGCTGTTAACAGAGGTTGCACCGGGAATAGATGTGCAGAAAGATGTAATTGATCAGATGGGATTTGTGCCAATGGTGTCACCGGATCTGAAGATTATGGATGAAAGAATTTTTAAAGAAGAAAAAATGGGAATTCGTGACGAGTTTCTTAGTGAAAAATAAAATCAATGTAAGAAAAGGAGAAAAAATATGAGTAATATTAAAAAGGTAGAAATTCCATTACATGTAGGAGATACAGCAGAATTTACTAAAACAGTGACAGAGACGGATGTTTATTTGTTTGGAGGAATTACTGCGGATTATAGTCAGATGCATTTTAACGAAGAATTTATGAAAAAAACAATGTACGGAACAAGAATTGTACATGGCATTCTAACATTTGCAATCGGATGCACCGCTTCAACAAAAATTCAGGAACAGGTAAAATCTCCTGTGCCAAGCGCATCCTATGGATATGACAGATTACGTTTTATTAAACCGGTATTTTTTGGAGATACATTGACTTGTCGTTATACTGTGGACAGAATTGAAGAAGAAACAAATAAGACATTTTCTAAGTTAGAAGTATTCAACCAGCATGGGGACATTGTCTTAGCGGCAACACATATTTTGAAGTTTTTCCCGTTAGAAGAGGATAAATAAAAGGAGCGATATTTTATGAAAATTTGTATGTTAGGAACCGGCTCTCTTGGAAGTACCATTGGCGGAACATTAGCGCAGGGCGGATCTGAAGTTTATTTTGTAGATCAGTGGAAAGAGCATATTGATGCGATTCATGCAAATGGTTTGAAGATGACAGATGAAAAGGAAACATGGTTTGTTCCTGTCGATGCAAGAACATCAGCAGATGAAATCGGAGTTGTTGATTTGGTGATTGTTCTTGTAAAATCTTTTGCAACAAAGGAAGCCGTACAACAATTAAAAGCCACCAATGTGATTGGACCGGAGACTCTGGTGATGTCCTTACAGAATGGACTTGGGAACGAAGAAACCATTGCAGAAGTTGTAGGGGAAGCCAATGTGATCAGCGGAAAGACTTATGTTGGGGGAAGACTGCTGGCACCTGGATTTGTCAGTGCAGGTGTCAGGGGAAAATATACCTATATTGGAGAATTGACCGGAGAAAAAACGGAGCGAATTCAGGCTGTATGTGATGAATTCAATCAAGCTGGTTTGTTATGTGAAGTCAGTGATAATATTAAGGGATTAATCTGGGATAAATTGCTGATTAATGTAGCAGCCGGAGCCTTGTGCGGTATTACAAGACTTCCTTACGGTCCGCTGTATGAAGAAGATTATATTAAGGAAACTGCGGTTGCGGCAATTCAGGAAGGAATTGATGTTGCAAAAGCCGCAGGAGTAAAATTAAAATCAGAAGATCCTGAGTATCCATGGTATGCTGCCAGTGAGGGCTTACCGGGGACATTTAAAACATCTATTTTACAGAGTCTGGAATTAAAACGTCCGACGGAAATTGATTTTATTAACGGATCTGTGGTAGAGTGGGGAAAGAAATTTGGAATTCCGACACCTGTAAATCAGACGCTTGTTACCTGCGTAAAAGGAATTGAGAAATTTTTATTGTCTTATGAGCCGGCTTTGAAAGCAGAAAAGGAGAAGTAATATGGCAGCTTACCTGGAACATATGGCGTTAAAGGTCACTGATTTGGAGTGGCACGTAAACTTTTTTAAAGAAGTATTCGGAATGCCGGTGCGAAAAGTAATGGGTGAGGTTCCCCATCGAAAAGTGTGGCTCCATGCAGGAATTCAATTAAATGAAGTTCCCGAGTTTGCCGGATTTGAAGGAAGAGCAGATCATTTGGGGTTGATGGTAGATAATGTTGAAAGAACTTTAGACAAAGCGTATCAGATCGGAGTAAAAGAACTTCCTCAGGGACACAATTGGTTTGAGCTGCCAAGTGGAATTTGCATTGAAGTCATAAAAGGAAGAAAAGAAGTTTTGAAACATATTTTACAACAGGAACCATGGATCGAAGACTAGAGGAGAAGAAAAATGAAAAAAGTAATGATGCTTCATAGTGTAAATCATAATATGTATGGGAAAAGAGATCCGAAGCAATATGGTACGATTACACTGGATGAAATTAATCAGCAGATTTTAGAAACAGCAGAAAAAGAAAACATACAAGTGGATACCTTTCAGACAAATCATGAAGGTGAGATGGTAGATAAAATTCACGAAGTCTTTTATGAAAAATATGATGGAGTCATTATAAATCCGGGAGCATGGACTCATTATAGTTATGCGATACATGATGCGTTGGAGATTCTGGAATGTCCGATTATTGAAGTTCATATGTCAAATATTTTCAATCGTGAGGATTTCAGATCACATTCTGTGATCGCTCCCGTAGCATATGGAATGATTGCGGGAATGGGAGTTTCAGCGTATACATTAGCAGTGAAAGCGTTGGGAGATTATTTTAAAACGATATGTTAGGTTTTGGAGCTGTCGTACCGAACAGAAAATCAGTACGACAGCTTTGTTATAATATGGGAAAGTTTTCATGGAAAAAGTTTTAAAGGTGACGGTTTCCATTGGTTTTTTTAATTATTGTGAAGAAGCGGCGGCATGCAGGATGCCAGATACCAGCTAAGATTCAACATATATGCAGAATCTAAGGTAGGCTTGTCCCACGAAGGATAAATCAGAGAACCATCGGTATCAAATTCCATGAGACAGTCTTGCTCGGTGATTAAACGGTTAATTCGGATCAGATCCGAATAAAAGTCCAGGAGAATGAACGGAAGATTTTGTCGAAGTCTGGTGGAATAAGTATGCTTTGCAAAGCGTGTTTTGATAGAATCAGGGCAGGAATCATCGGCAGTCATAATGACAAAGGGCGCATCGTAGTGAGGAAAATACTCGCAAAATTGATCGGAAAAAAGGTAAGATTCATCATCGGCAGAATAAGGATAGTAAATGCCATAAAGAGAATGATGTTGCTTTAAAAAGCGGACATTACGGTCTGTATGATGGGCGTTGCCCTGAAAAAACACCAGAATATTTTGGTTGGCTTCAATCATACGAAAATGGATCGGAGCAAGGGGCTGATCCGGAAGCATCCAGAAAAAGAGTGTGTCGGGATGATTGGAGAATAAATCAAACAGCTCTCCGGGGATCGGACCGCAGGAGAGCTGGCGAATTGTAAAAGTATAAATTCCAAGCTTATTGCCTTCTGCTACAAATTGACGGATATTTTCTAAATTTATCTGGTCAGTACAGGATGGATTCCAACGGAAAATAATGTTCCACGGAATACAATATCCTGATTTTTTAGATTCTGTTCGCAAGAGTTTTGCGCCGTAGGTCCAACTATTATATCCAAGAAGGATTCCGAGGTTTTTGATGGCGGAATGAGAGGTTTGGCGAAGAATGCGCTGAATCATAAAATAATATGCGCTGTCATGGTTTGCAAGAAGATGATCAACGATGGAAAAGGCAGGGATTTGGAAACGGCTGAAGGAAAAGCGGTGGATCATTGCTTCCAGTGATTCTAAAGCGGATTTAGGATCTTTGGACATCTCGTCGATTTTGTGTTCCACAATATGATCGATTTTGGATCTTGTAATAAAATTAGAGTTCATAGAAATTCTCCCTCCTTAATGGTAAAATGAAGCGGATTTGTTAACAAGAAATACAGGATTTTAATAAGTAATTTAATTATACAATAAAAATTTACAAAATTAAAGTGTGAAAGTACCAGAAAAAGGAAAGGTATTGCGAAAAAAATTCAACTGTTATAAAATAGAGAAAACGAAACAAGGAGAAGAAAACAAAGATGTTTCAAAAATTTTACCCTTCAGAGGATATAAAAAGTACGTATGATATTGATTTTGAGAAATACTATCGGGAAGGATACCGCGGCATTATTTTTGATGTAGATAATACGTTAGTTGCTCATAATGCACCGGCAGATGAGCGTGCAAAGAAATTATTTCAAAGGCTTCATGACATTGGCTATCAATTTTGTTTTACCAGCAATAATAAAGAACCGAGAGTCAAAGAATTTTGCCGGGCAGTTGGAGGAAGGCATTATATCTATAAGGCAGGGAAGCCAATGCGAAAAGGTTATTTCCATGCGATGAAACTTATGGGTACGAACAGAGGAAATACATTGTTTGTGGGAGATCAGTTGTTTACAGATATTTACGGGGCTAACCGGTCAGGAATTCACAGTATTCTTGTAACGCCGATTCATCCCAAAGAGGAGATACAGATTGTTTTAAAACGTTATATTGAAAAGATTGTTCTTAGAAGCTATTATAAAAAGAAATAGAAAGATCCGCTGAATTCAAATCAGCGGATCTTTTTGTGACAGCGATGAGCCAAAGTCCGGGCTTGCCCGAGACATTGGCGACCGCTTACAATTCCGAAACGTACCTTTTGGCACTTCCGATGATGATATGGGCTAAACTGCCTTAAATGAAATTTTGTCGTTCCAGAGCAACTAAAATATCACGGCCTTCCTTTACTCCTTCAATGATCCGACGAGTTTGTGCACTGTCACCGATGTTCAGAACTTCGATTCCTTCGTAAATAAAGTGGTTGTACAGTTCCTGAAGATCAGGGGTGGCGGACTCCATACCCAGACAAATAAATCCATAATCAAAATCCAGCGTTAAATCTTTGTAATCATGTCTGACGATAAAGCTATGGTCTTTGACCTCCAAAAGAGAAGCATTCGGATACTGCGTTACATGGTATTTATTCATAAACTCCAAAGATCCGGTTTTTGTGATGAAATCAAGATTTTCTCCAAAATGAGATTTTTGTTCAACAATGGTAACATCGGCTTTTCTTGGAACAAAGAATTCTACAACATCCAGTCCGACATTTCCGCCGCCGATGATCACCACTTTCTTATCGGTTAAGTCCTCAGGATAAGAATCCACGTTATCAACAAGATCAAAGATGGTTGATACGTTTCCGGCTTCCAGATTTTCTTTTAATCCCGGAATATTCGGAAGAAGAGGTTTGGAGCCGGTTGCATTTACAACGATATCCGGTTTGAAGCCCTCGATAAAATCAATGGATGCCTCTGTATTTTTACAGATAAATAAATTTTTCAGTCCCATAGCTCTGTGCTCTAAATACTGTGGGAAATATCCGAGACGGCGTTTGTTCGGCATCTGCCCTACACGTCTCGCAAGTCCGCCGAGCTGCTGGCTTTTTTCGATGAGAACAGTTGCGCATCCGACTTCAGCGGCAGTACATGCAGCTTCTAATCCGGCAGTTCCTCCGCCAACGACGACAACGTTGCAAGGTTTCTTTAATTTTCGATTTTTGTAATGAGAACCGGAAACAACTGCAGGGTTAATACTGCATCGCATCGGTTCATCTGTTAAAGTGGCAGTGCAGCCATTATTACAGGAAATACAGCGGTTAATATCATCCGTATTGCCGAACTGTACTTTGTTGACCCACTCAGGATCTGCGATTAATCCGCGTCCGATGGCAATCAGGTCTGCATCTCCGTCTTCTAAAATACGATTTGCAACCTCCGGTTCCCGAATGTTTCCGCTGGTAAGGCATGGTTTTCCGGTTTTTTCCCGAATTGCTTTGGACATATATGATTTCCATCCGTCCGGAAGGTAGTCGGCATCATATTGATATTGGATAGAACAAGTTAAACCGGCAGAAACACAAAATACATCAGCATAGTCCTTGAAATAATCAACGATCTCCAGCGTATCCTCCAGAGTATTTCCGCCCTCCGCAAGCTCATCTGCACTGATGCCAAGAAAAATTGGAATATTCTCACCTACAATATCCCGCACGGCTTTTAAAACCATTGTAACAATACGGGCGCGGTTTTCCTTAGAGCCGCCAAATTCATCGCTGCGGTCATTGGTTGTCGGAGATAGGAACTGATTTAACAGATAACCATGCCCCGCCTGAATTTCAACTGCATCAAACCCTGCAGTGACTGCGCGTTTGGCTGCCTGTGCAAATTTATCGACAATTGTTAAAATCTCATCTTTAGAGAGAGCTCTTGGAATATCCCCTCCCACTCTGGAAGGAATATCAGATGCAGAGACCGGTTGGATATTCGTGATGGTACCGTTTGCAGCGGATCCCGCATGGTTTAATAAGATGCTGATTTTAGAGCCGCAGTCATGGATGCTCTCGCATAACCGATAAAGGCCCGGGATATAGTTATCGTGGTCGATACGGAGCTGATAGGAACCGCTTGCACCCTGCGGGGAGTAGACACTGGCACCTTCAATAATGATCAGGCCCGCTCCGCCTTTTGCACGCTGCTTATAATATTCAATGAGTCTTTCATTTACTTCTCCAGTATGCTCAGCAAAATTTGTTCCAATGGGAGTCATGACAATGCGATTTCTCAGTGTCATGGATTTTACTGTATACGGTTCAAATAATTTACGGAAATTCTTTGCTGCCATAATTATGATTCCTCCAATTTATAAAATAATTTTCTAAAAATAATTATAGCAAAGTGAATATATAAATGCAATGAAGAATGTGTTATACTATTTATAAATAAAATTTATGGATTTTGGGGATATAGTTATGAATTTGAATCATTTATATTATTTTCGGACCTTGGCGAAAGAGGAACATTATACAAAAACGGCGGATATGCTTTCGATCACTCAGCCAAGCTTAAGTCATGCGATTTCCTGTCTGGAAAATGAATTGGGAGTGAAGCTTTTTGAAAAACAGGGCAGAAATGCGCGGCTGACAAAGTACGGAGCTTTATTTTTACGGTATGTAGAGCAGTCTTTGGATATGCTGGATGAAGGAAAACGAATCTTGATGGAATCTTCCGGAGTCGATGGCGGCTTTATTGATATGGGATATATCTTTACATTGGGGAGTCATTTTGTTCCGCAGTTGATCAAAGAGTATCTAAGTGTCAAGGGAGAGAATCACATTAAATTTTCTTTTGGGCAAGGGACAACCAAAAAAATCATAGAGGAATTAAAAGACGGAAAATATGATTTCGTGTTTTCTTCCTATGTAGATGGAGAAAAAGAACTGGAATTTCTTCCGATTGGACAGGAAGAACTGGTGCTAATTACTCCGAAAGGGCATCCGCTGTCAGAAAAGAAAGAGATTGATCTTTTGGATACAGTAGATTACGAATATGTGTATTTTACCCCAAATAGCGGACTTCGTCCGGTCATTGATCATTGCTTTACAAAAATAAAGCGTCAGCCGATCATTGCGTATGAAGGAGAAGAAGATTCTTCTGTGGCTGGTCTTGTGGCAGCAGGATTCGGCATTGCAATCTTACCTAAAATTCCACTGCTGGATACCATGGATGTCTGCGTTCGCCCGATTATTTCTCCATCCATTGAACGCTATATTTATCTCGTGATGAAGAAAAATAAATATTTAACGCCGGTGGTGAGAGACTTTATAGATTTTTTAAAAAGAAACAGAAGCGGCAATGGGGAAAGTACAAAGAGAAGTCATTGAAATTTACGGGGTTTTTATGCTATACTAAGAAAAGATTGCCATGGGAAATCTGATGGCAGCAGATACTAGAATGGAGAGAAGAGGAAAGACAAACGATGAGCCAATTAGAAGAAATTAGAAAGAGATTGGATCTCTGTGATAAAAAGATTGTATCGGTTCTTGAGGAACGGATGGACATTATCAAAGAGATTATGGTTTATAAAAAGGAGAATGGCCTTCCGATTTTACAGCCGGAACAGGAAAAGAGACAGCGGAAAATGCTGTTAACGCATGTGGACGATAATACATATAAGGATGAAATATTGGACATTTTCACTTATATTGTGGAGAATAGCCGAAGAATTCAGGCAAAAACATTGTTTACACACAATATTTTGTTAATTGGATTTATGGGAACAGGAAAAAGTACAGTTTCTACCTATTTAAGTACAATTCTTGCATCTCCTCAGGTTGAGATGGATGAGGTGATTGTGAAGAAAGAGGGAATGACAATTAATAAGATTTTTGAAGAATATGGAGAAACATATTTTAGGAATTGTGAGACCAATCTTTTAATTGAACTGCAAAAAAGAAACAATCAGATTGTTTCCTGCGGAGGCGGGGTAGCACTTCGTGATGAAAATGTAAAAGAGATGAAAAAGAATGGAAGGGTTGTTCTTTTGACTGCATCGCCGGAAGTGATTTTAGAGCGTGTGAAGGATAACGATGACAGGCCGCTGCTGCGAGGAAACAAGAATATAGAATTTATTTCAAAAATGATGGAGGAACGTCGGCCAAAATATGAGGCAGCAGCCGATATTGTGGTAAATACAGACCGAAAAACTATTGAAGAAATTGCAGAAGAAATTGTCGCGAAATTAACCAGAAATTAAGATGGAGGATTCATTATGCATTCATTTACTCAGTATACACCTACCAGAATTGTATTCGGAAAAGAAACGGAGAAACAAGTTGGAAATCTTGCGAAGCAGCAAGGCGCTTCAAAGGTATTTGTAGTTTATGGAGGTGGAAGTGTTATAAAAAGCGGGCTTTTGGACCGTGTAACCGCCTCTTTGCAGGAGGCAGGTCTTGTCTTCACGACAGTGGGCGGAGTAAAGCCAAATCCACGACTTTCTTTTGCCAGAGAGGCAGTGGAGAAGTCCAAGGAATTTGGAGCGGATTTTATCCTGGCAGTAGGGGGTGGAAGTGTGATTGACACTGCCAAGGCAGTGGCTCATGGAACTGCAAATCCGGAAACGGATCTGTGGGAATTCTGGTCCCGGAAGAAAACCGTGGAAAAGTCTCTTCCAGTAGGTGTTGTCTTAACGTTGGCAGCAGCCGGAAGTGAGACAAGTGATTCTGCGGTGCTTACCAATGAGGAGACAAAAGTGAAAAGGGGGCTTTCCACAGACTTGAATCGTCCGGCATTTGCGATTATGAATCCGGAGCTTACGTATACACTGCCCAAATATCAGGTTGGATGCGGCATTGTAGATATTATGATGCATACACTGGACCGTTACTTTACACAGTCGGAAAACAACGAGATTACCGATGAAATAGCAGAGGGACTTTTGCGCACTGTGATACGAAATGGAGCAATTGCAATCAAAGATTCCTATGATTATAATGCGATGAGTGAGATTATGTGGGCAGGAAGTCTGTCTCATAACGGTCTTACCGGACTGGGAGCAGAAAAAGACTTTGCAGTACATCAGCTGGGGCATGAGCTGAGTGCTAAATTTGATATTGCACATGGTGCAAGTCTGTCAGCTGTCTGGGGAGCCTGGGCAACCTATGTGTATGATGCAAAACCGAAGCGTTTTGCTCAGTATGCTTCCAAAGTATGGGGAATTAAAGAGACAGATCCGGTCAAAGCGGCACAGGAGGGGATCAGAAAAACTGTTGCATATTTTAAGTCTTTAGATATGCCGACTGGTTTTGGGGAAGCTGAGGAAATTGGCTTTAAAACAGAGGAAGAACTTCAAAAGATGGCAGACGGATGCTCTTATGGAGGAACCAGAACCATTGGTTCTTTTAAAGCGTGTGATAAAAAGGATATTTATGAAATTTATAAATTGGCAAATAAATAGTTGCTTCAACTTTAGATTTATAATAAAATGAAAACAAGATATATGAAGGAGGACAATTTTAAGATGGTTACAGCAGGAGATTTTAAAAACGGATTAACAATCCAGTTTGAAGGAAATATTTATCAGATTATCGAATTTCAGCATGTAAAACCTGGAAAAGGAGCGGCTTTTGTACGCTGCAAATTAAAAAATATTAAGAACGGCGGAGTTGTAGAGAAAACATTCCGTCCGACAGAAAAATTTGAAAACGCGCATATTGAGCGGAAAGAGATGCAGTATTTATACAACGATGGAGAATTATTCTATTTTATGGATAATGAAACATTTGATCAGATCGCACTGGGACCGGATGTGATTGGAGATTCCTTGAAATTTGTAAAAGAGAATGAAAATGTTACAATCGTATCTCATGCAGGCAATGCGTTCCAGGTAGAACCGCCGATTTCTGTAGAGTTATTGGTTACGGAATGCGAGCCGGGAGAAAAAGGAAATACAGCTCAGGGAGCGACCAAACCTTGTACAGTAGAAACAGGGGCACAGGTTATGGTTCCGTTATTTGTTAACGAAGGCGATACGTTAAAGATTGATACACGTACCGGAGAGTATTCTTCCAGAGTATAATGCTGACACAGAAGAATCGGGGAATCCTGTGTATTATTCTGTCAGCTTTTTCCTTTGCTTTAATGGGAATGTTTCTAAAGCTGGCAGGAGATCTGCCGTCAATTGAGAAGAGTTTTTTTCGTAATTTGGTTGCAGCAGTGATTGCTTTCGTGATGCTGCTGCGCAGTCGAGAGAGCGTTCAGATTCAGAAGAGAAATTTACATTGGTTTATTTTAAGGTCCCTTTTTGGGACCTTAGGTATTTTTTGTAACTTTTATGCGGTAGATCATCTGGTGCTTTCAGATGCTTCCAGCCTAAATAAGTTATCGCCTTTTTTTGTTATTGTTTTTTCTTATTTGGTGCTGAAAGAGAAGATTACACCGGCACAATGTGCCTGCGTTGCTGCGGCTTTTGCAGGAAGCCTTTTTATTGTAAAACCCAGCTTTACAGCTGGAATCACACCGGCATCAATCATTGGATTTTGCGGAGGAATGTGTGCGGGTTTTGCTTATACCTGCGTCCGAAAACTGGGACTTAGAGGGGAGCGAGGACCTGTGATTGTCTTGTTTTTCTCTGTGTTCTCAATGCTTGCCTGTATTCCGTTTATGATTGCAGATTTTCATCCGATAACAGGAACGCAGCTTATATTTTTAATGTTAACAGGTCTGGCGGCAGCCGGAGGACAATTTGGGATTACGGCTGCTTATACCTACGCGCCGGGAAGAGAAATTTCTGTTTATGATTATACACAGATTATGTTTTCTGCAATTCTCGGTTTCTTTTTCTTTGGTCAGGTTCCGGATGGATGGAGTTTTCTTGGATATTTGATTATCATTGCCGCGGGAATTGCAATTTTTTTGTATAACAAAAAATATGGAGGAGATTAAATGAAATTTATATCTTGGAATGTCAATGGGATTCGTGCATGCGTGAAGAAAGGGTTTCTTGACTTTTTTTGTGAGGCTGATGCGGATATTTTCTGTATCCAAGAAAGTAAGATGCAGGAGGGGCAGCTTGCGCTGGAATTGGACGGATACTACCAGTACTGGAATTATGCAGAGAAAAAGGGATATTCCGGAACAGGAATTTTTACAAAGAAAGAGCCTCTTTGGGTGAGTTATGGCATGGGAATTGAGGAGCATGACCGGGAAGGTCGTATCATTACGCTGGAGTTTGATGATTATTATTTTATTACAGTGTATACACCGAATTCACAGAGCGAACTTGCAAGATTATCTTATCGAATGAAGTGGGAAGATGATTTTTTGATGTATCTGAAAAAATTGGAAGAAAAGAAACCGGTGATTTTTTGCGGAGACTTAAATGTTGCCCATCAGGAAATTGATCTAAAAAACCCAAAGACAAATCGAAAAAATGCTGGATTTACTGATGAAGAGCGAGAAAAGATGACGAAACTTCAGGAAGCCGGATTTGTGGATACGTTTCGCTATTTCTATCCAGATCGGGAGGGGATTTATTCCTGGTGGTCTTATCGGTTTCATGCCAGAAAAAATAACGCAGGATGGCGAATTGATTATTTTATGGTATCTGAGCTTTTGAAAGACCGTCTAAAAGATGCCAAGATTTTGACAGATGTTATGGGATCTGATCATTGCCCAATTGAACTGGATTTTGAATAGGATGTGATCATTTGAGAAAACGTACAAAAAAGATAATTTTAGGATTTTCCAAAATATTGACGGGAATTGTGATTTTATTTCTCGCGGTTTTGGTCCTCTTTACAATTCGAGAGTATCGGCCAAAGCAGAAAGAGAAAATAAAAATTTCCGGGAAAAGTCCAAAAACAATTGGGAAAGATCAGGAAATTTCGGTTTTGACTTGGAATGTAGGCTACGGAGCGCTGAGCGAAACAGAAGATTTCTTCATGGATGGCGGAAAAAATGTTCGCCCGGAGGATGCATCTTTGGTAAAATCGAACGTTCAGGCGATGAAGAAGGTCTTGAAAAAGAGTCAGGCGCAAGTTGTTTTTTTGCAGGAGGTCGATCAAAATTCAAAAAGATCGTATTATTATAATGAAGTAAAGGCATTTTCGGATGGCTGGAATGGTACGTTCGCCTATGCGCGGAATTTTTATTGCGATTATATTCCGTATCCTTTTCCGACAATTGGAAAGGTAGACGGGGGTCTGGTACTGCTCAGTCAATTTGCAAATGTCGGTGATGCGCAAAGAATTGCTCTTCCAACTCCGTTCTCGTGGCCGATTCGGACCTGTCAGTTGAAGCGATGCCTGTTGGTGGAAAGAATGCCAATCAAAGGAACCGATCGGCAGGTGGTATTTGTGAATTTACATTTGGAAGCTTACGATGATGGGGAAGGAAAAGTTGAACAGACAAAGCGACTGGCAGAGGTTCTGAAAAAGGAATATGAAAATGGGAACTATGTCATTGCCGGAGGCGATTTTAATCAGACGTTTGAAGGACTCGATGCTGAAAAATACCCTGTTTGGAACGATGAGAATTTTCAGGCAGGAAAACTGGAAGAGTCGGTCTTTGACTCAGACTGGCAGTTTGTGGCAGATGACACTCTGCCGACCTGTCGTTTGTTAAATAAACCATATGATCGAGGGGATTCAAAGACACAGTTTTATGTCATTGACGGATTTATTTTATCTCCAAACATAGAACTAAAGGAGATAAAAGTTTTGGATGAAGATTTTAAGAACAGTGATCATAATCCGGTGCAAATCAAAGTAAAGTTAAAATAGGAGGTTTTTGAAGGATGTATATTGAAAATATGCTGGATTTAATCGGGCACACACCGTTGATTAGTTTTGAGAAATCTTTGGGGTGTAAGATTTATGCCAAAGCAGAATTCTTAAATCCGGGAGGAAGCATCAAAGACCGTGTAGCAAAAAATATGTTGGAAGATGCCCAGCGGCAGGGGAAGTTAAAACCGGGAATGACCATCGTGGAACCTACTTCCGGGAATACCGGGATTGGTCTGGCATTTTGCGGAGTTCGCATGGGATACCGTGTTATCATTGTCATGCCGGAGAATATGAGTGAGGAACGCAGAAAGCTAATTAAAGCTTTGGGAGCGGAACTTGTTCTGACACCTGCGGAGGAAAACGTAGATGGAGCAGTCCGAAAGGCGGAAGAGATTCTTGCGTCATCAGATCGGTACTTTATGCCACAGCAATTTGAGAATCCGGCAAATACACAGGCACATTATAAAACGACAGCTCGGGAATTATGTGAGCAGGTACAACAGAAAATTGATATTTTTGTTTCTGGAATCGGGAGCGGCGGAACAATGGCAGGAATTGCAAAATATTTGCTGGAGCAAAATGCAGATACAAAAATTATTGCTGCGGAGCCGAAAGGAGTTTCGGCAATTTTAGGGCAGGAGCCGGGGCTTCATCAGATTCAGGGAATCGGAGACGGATTTATTCCTGCAATTTTGGACCCTTCCATTATTACAGAAGTTGTAGAAGTTTCCGATGAAGATGCAATTAAAACGGCAAGGGAGCTTGCAAAAGTCCATGGAATTTTATGTGGAACATCGTCTGGCGCCAATCTTTATACGGCAAAGAAAATGGCAGAAAAATATGGAAAAGATAAGGTGATTGCAACAGTTCTTCCAGACCGTGCAGAACGATATTTCAGTGTTGGATTATTTTAAAGGGGGAAAACATGGAACAGTTAACGAATCAGCAGTTATTTTCAGATTTGGATCAGACCATGGCAAAAGAGCTTTTTGAAAAAACAACATACCCATGGGAGATTCTTCCTCTGATTAAAGACTTTATTTTAAAAATCGGGCCGACTCTTTTGGAAGACGAATACCATCATCCGGAAAAAGATATTTGGATTGCAAAAACAGCAGTCATTGCAAAAACGGCAACCATTCACGGTCCGGCCATCATCGGTCCGGAAACAGAGGTGCGTCCCGGCGCATTTATCCGTGGGAATGCGTTAATTGGAGCCGGATGTGTTGTGGGAAATTCTACAGAAATTAAGAATGATATTTTGTTCAATGGGGTACAGGTGCCGCATTATAATTATGTCGGGGATTCTATTTTAGGATACAAATCTCATATGGGAGCCGGATCTATCACATCCAATGTAAAATCAGATAAAACCAATATTGTGATAAAAGCTGAAGGTGCATCCATAAAGACAGGGATGAAGAAAATCGGAGCAATTCTTTCTTCACGTGTCGAAGTGGGATGCGGAACAATTTTGAATCCGGGAACGATCGTAGGACATGATACCAATATATATCCGCTGTCTATGGTTCGCGGGTATATTCAATCGAACAGTATCTATAAAAAGGCTGGAGAAATAATGGAAAAATATTAAAGGATTCAACAGACAGAGGAAAGGAATGCATATGAGGAAAAGTAAATATGTACTGGCAGTCACAGCGATCTTGGGTCTTTCTCTTGGGACTGTCGGCTGTTTTAAGCCATCCAAAGATTCGGTTATAGAATCTGAATATTATCAGGAATTGAAGGAAAAGAATGAAAAGCTTTCAAGCCAATTGAAAATGGAGAAAAGGAAAACCAGCTCTCTGAATAAAAAAATTAAGGCGATTCATGAAACCTCCGGAGATCAAAAGATTGCAGAGTATAAGAGCGCGGTGAAGGGCAGTCGTATTGTCAAAGTCAGCTTTGTTTCCAATACGGCGAAAGATCAGAGCTTCGCGGTGACCAACCGCCCTGTGTGTAGCTATGCAAAAAAGATTGTAGCAGGCTGTTATCGTATGATTGGAATCACATCGACCGATGTTGAAAAAAAATATGATAAAATTTACTCATATGCTTTGATTGATGAAGACAATACGACGTATGAATTTCGCGTTTATGGAAATAGCTATATTATTTTTGACGAAATTCCGGAAAATGTATATGCATTTAATGATGCCGCTTTAATTGGAGATGCATTGATTGATGCTGAGATTTCAAAGAATTATGATACACAAAGCCAGAGAATCGGCGATGCTCAAATTGTAGTCACAGACCAGAAGATGAAATTTAACGACACAGCAGTTCAGGTTTCCAAAATTCTGAGAAAATGTGAAAAAGATGAAGTAAAGCAAGACAAAATAAACACTGAGCAGTGGAAAGAATATCGCTTTTATACTTCGGGGACTTTGACGAAGGTTT
>OFMK01001019.1_pt1 | contig 23343 bp, 19 predicted proteins | sample 1541781 | NCBI WGS metagenome assembly OFMK01 (sample SAMN04209250, study PRJEB22552) | human gut metagenome | biome: gut; material: feces | host: Homo sapiens | place: USA: Oklahoma
GTACCGCATAATAATACCCCCTCTACTGGGTGTCCAGTAAAGGGGGTACATATCAGATTATATGCTGCACTTTTGCTTATGCCAAGCAATTTTGCAACTTCCGGAGCACTGTATGCAATTTTCGTCATGAATATACACCTCGTTTGTTTATTTATCGTTCACTGACACTCAAAAAGCTTAGTGGTAAACAGATCAAAGTAGCCACAGCCCAAAAAGCGGGGCTGCTTTGATCCGAATACGCAAATAGCAGGTTATATTGAGACAAACCTACTATCCGCCGGTGTTGAGCCGCCGACGGTCGCTGCTGATCTACTCATTTTACCCAGCGGGTTGCAGCTTTCCGGCGCTTGCTTCATAGGAGCGCACCCATGCTATAGATTTTCAAGGTTCAAATTGTTATCAGCTAATTGGATCAGAGCTGGAAATGTCAGCCCGTTCCAGCCCACCAATCATAATGAGCTGGAACAGTATGACATTTTATCTGCTACGACTTCTGTCCACGTGGCGAAGCAAAACTTCAGCAATTTCCGTGATAATTTTGCGTTCTTCCCCGGACAAGCGATTCATCAAATCTGCCGGCCGGCTTCCTTCTGTACCCAGCAGATAATCGATAGATACACCATAGACTTTGGCCAATCGAATTAAGGAAGGATACGAAGACAGGCGTGCAGCACTTTCATAAGTAGATATAGTGGAAGGATTGACACCGATCAGTGCAGCTACTTGTTTTTGACTCAATCCCTTTTCGATTCTAAGATTGCGGAGTCTTTCAGATAATAATTTGATCATTGTTCAAACGCTCCTCTAAGTAGGAATGTGCTCTTTGCCGCAAGTGGTTTGATGTGTGGTTCTTTCTGACACAGTAAGAATACCAAAAATAATATTACAGTTGGTCAATTATGATTTACTCATGGACATATTTTATTATTTTTTTTAGCAAGTCCAAGTCTTGTGATATAATTGCGCTTGGTAAAGAGCACAAACAAATAAAAAAACGCTTCATGGAATCTGAATTCCATGAAGCGCCCTTTCTGTGAAAAATCTTTTCTACAATGTTTCACCTATGTATTGCGGAAAGATTGTGTTCTCATTTCATGACCGCAAAACTGTCTTCATCCCAGATTATCTCTTGCCCACTATATACAGGTATTCAGGAATATTGCCTCTTAAATACCCTCTATAAAACGCAGGATAATGCTGTCGTTCAGGGATATTCTGATATATTTCACCACATATGTATCAAAAGCCCTCGGAAGTATTCCATCCCTTTCTCTGAAAGTTTGGATATTCCGAGAGGCTTCACATTGTTCCTTATGTATAAGTTTTGATGATTTCTTTTGCAACCATTTTTTTGGTGATACATCGATCCATCGCCTGTTTTTCAATATAGCGATGCGCGCCTTGCTCATCCATTTTCAGTTCGCTGATCAGCAGCCATTTTGCACGGTTTACAAGGCGGATTTCTTCCATTTTCTCTTCAATGGTCAAGGTTTGCTTTTCATTTTTTCGCAGGCGCTCCCGTGTGCTTGCCATCCAGTTCAGCGCCATTGCAATGGTTGACCTTGCAGTCGGCATTGGCAGGGTAAACACCCCATATTCGGCGACTTTGTCATAAATTTCTTCATGAACTTCCACGCGAGAAAACAGAAGCACAACCGTCCCGCTGGTATTGCAGATATCAATTGCAAACCGTGTGCCCACCTCATCCGGTAGCGGGGCATTGATTATAATATAATCATAATTCCGCTCTGCGCAGGCTCTTTTCGCCGCACTTATGCTGGATGCAGAATGAATCGAGTTATATTTGGCTTCCGGCAGCAGAGTTGAAAGCGCATTCTTGAATCCTTCTGCTGCCGAAACGATCAGAATGCTGTAAGTCCGTTCTTTCAGACTCATTTTTCCTCTCCCCTTTTGAAAACCGGAATTCCACTTTATTGATTGCAGTAAATATCCAAGATAGCTGCGGATACGTGTTCTCGAATAAATTCACTTTCTGCAGCCAGTTTGCAGGCCTCCCGCAAGTTTTCGGGCAGCTTTTTGAAGCCTGCCAATGTTTCAGCATCCGCCTTATAGAAGTTCAGATTTGCGGCATTCGGCATGTCCAGCTTATTCTGAAGCCCGTATAATCCCGCATAAATCATCAGCGCAAACGCCAGATAGGGGTTTGCCGTCGGGTCGGGGGAACGAATCTCCGCGCGGCGATATTCCCCCACTGCCGCCGGAATCCGGACAAGCTGAGAGCGGTTTTCGCTCGACCAGGAAATATATCCCGGCGCTTTATTTTTCCCGAACCGCTGATAGGAATTCTCAGTCGGGTTCAGAAACGCCGTCATTTCCTCCACCTTATCCAGAATTCCCGCAATCATGTAGCAAAGATTTTCCGAAGTTTCATTCGGTCTGACCGACATATTGATGTGAAACCCGTTGCCCGGCTCATTTTCCAGCGGCTTTGCCGAAAAATCTGCGCACAGCCCATTGCGGCGCGCTATCGTTTTCACGACGGTCTGAAACGTCATCACATGGTCGGCAGCGGTCAGCGCATCCGCATACCGGAAATCAATCTCATTCTGCCCCGGACCTTCCTCATGATGTGAACTTTCCGGGCGAATCCCCATCTGTTCCAAGGTCAGGCAGATTTCCCGGCGGATATTTTCTCCTCGGTCTTCGGGTGCAATATCCATATAACCCGCATCGTCATACGGAATCCTTGTCTGCTTTCCATTCTCGTCCAGCTGGAAAAGATAGAATTCCTGCTCCGCGCCAAACGCAAAACGATATCCCGCCTTTCCGGCATCCTCCATTGCCTGCTTCAGCAGACTGCGGGTATCGCACTCAAATGGAGTCCCGTCCGGATAGGTGATGCGGGTAAACATCCGCACAACCTTTCCATGCTCCGGTCTCCACGGCAGAAGCATCAAGGTTTCGGGTTCCGGATGCAACTGCAGGTCACATCTGGATTCATCTCCAAACCCGGCGATTGCGGACGCGTCAAACGCAATTCCGTATTTAAACGCGCGAGGCAGCTCGTCAGGCATAATCGAGATGTTCTTCTGCTTTCCGAATACATCGCAAAAAGAAAGGCGAATAAACTTGACGTCCTCCTCCTGCACATACTGTATAACTTCTTCCTTTGAATACTTCATAACCGCTTCCCCGCTTTCCTGCTTAGTTTGCCACATACATCTGATGATAGGGGTTCTTGCTGTCCGGAGTTACAACTGTAAACGGCGCATCCAGTATTTCATCAGCATGACATCCGAATAACGCACAGTATTCGTCCACATACCCCTTGATTTCTTCCAAATCCGTTTTTTCCGCTGGGCGTGCAGTCACCTGACTTGGAAATTTGATGTCCTCGCATGCAGAACGCAAAAACATTTTTCCGCCGTGCATTCCGGTGCACGGAAAAAATCCGACGATTTTGCGGTTTTCTGCCGCAAGCCCCAGTACCACGATCGTGCCGCCCGCCTGATATTCGCCCAGAAAGCTGCCCGCCGTTCCGCCGATTACCATGACAGGGGCTTTATCCTGATAGGCTTTCATATGGATTCCTGCGCGGTATCCCGCATTGCCCTTGACAAAAATCTTTCCGCCGCGCATGGCATACCCTGCCGCGTCTCCAATGTCCCCGTGAATCACAATTCTGCCGCCGTTCATCGTATCCCCGACCGCATCCTGCGCATTGGCATAAACCGTAATGTCCGCACCGTTCAAATAGGCACCGAGCGCATTGCCCGGAACACCCTCAATCGTAATATTTTGTCGGGACATGCCCGCCGCAATGAAACGCTGACCGCAGCAGCCGGTAATCAGGCAATCCTCCTGCGTCTTGCGAAGCGCTTCGTTCAGCGCTCTGTAATCCTGTTCTTTTCCATTGAATAACATATTATATCACGTCTCCGCCTATTCTTTCTACAGCATTTCGTCTAAATTTCTCGTTAAGCTCTCATGAAAATCAGTTGCACCCTATCACTCTCCGGCGTGCGAAATGCCCAGAATCTCGAGTTCTTTATCTGTCAGCCCGATTCCGCGCAGCATCAAACGGTTGCCGCGCAGCGCTTCAATGGAGTTAATCCCCATACCGCCCATCAATTCCTTGATTTCATGCTGCCATGCCTGCATCAAATTGACAAGGCGCCGGCTTCCAACCTCCGGATCGAGACGCTTTACCAGTTCCGGACGCTGGGTTGCAATTCCCCAATTACATTTTCCGCTTTGGCAGGTGCGGCAGAGATGGCAGCCAAGCGCAAGCAGCGCTGCCGTTGCGATATAGCAGGCGTCTGCGCCGAGCGCAATTGCCTTTACAACATCCGCCGCGCTGCGGATGCTGCCGCCTGCGATCAGAGAAACCTGATTGCGGATTCCCTCATCCCGCAGCCGCTGATCGACCGCCGCAAGCGCCAGTTCAATGGGGATTCCCACATTGTCCCGAATCCGCGTGGGTGCTGCACCGGTTCCTCCGCGGAATCCGTCAATGGCGATGATATCTGCGCCGCTTCTGGCAATGCCGCTTGCAATTGCCGCAATATTATGTACCGCAGCCACTTTTACGATAACCGGCTTTTGGTATTCGGTTGCCTCTTTCAGCGAAAATACCAGCTGTCTCAGGTCTTCAATCGAATAAATATCGTGATGCGGTGCAGGGGAAATTGCATCCGAGCCTTCCGGAATCATGCGGGTGCGGGAAACGTCCCCTACAATCTTTGTGCCCGGCAGATGTCCGCCAATTCCGGGCTTTGCCCCCTGCCCCATTTTGATTTCAATTGCAGCGCCCGCTTTGAGATAGTCTTCATAAACGCCAAAGCGCCCGCTCGCCACTTGAACGACCGTATTGTCTCCATAAACATAAAAATCCTGATGCAGCCCGCCCTCGCCGGTATTATAGAGAATTCCGAGTTCGGTCGCCGCGCGCGCAAGCGCAGCATGCGCATTATAGCTGATGGAGCCGTAGCTCATGGCAGAAAACATAACCGGCATGGAAAGCTCGATTTGCGGCGGCAGTTCGCATTTTATATCTCCCGCTTCGTCACGCGCAATCTTTTCAGGCTTCTTGCCCAGAAACACGCGCGTTTCCATCGGTTCCCGCAGCGGGTCAATCGGCGGATTTGTCACCTGAGACGCGTTGATTAAGATTTTATCCCAATATACCGGCAGCGGATTCGGGTTGCCCATCGAGGACAGCAAAACGCCGCCGCTGTTTGCCTGCTTGTAAATCTCGTTGACGGTATCGCTTTTCCAGTTTGCATTTTCGCGCATCGTACAGTCGCTTTTTACAATTTTCAGCGCACGTGTCGGGCAAACGGCAACACAGCGATGGCAGTTTACACATTTGCTCTCGTTCGCCAGCATCACACCCTTTTCCGCACAAAAACTGTGCACCTCGTTGGCGCACTGTTTTTCGCATACGCGGCAGACGATACAGCGGTCTTGATTTCTCACCACTTCAAATTCCGGATAAATAAGTTCCATATGCATTTTAATACGCACCGTCCTTTACCTTTATGATGACCGGTTCCCCGCCCGCAGGCGCCCAGATATTTTCCGCATCCGGTTCCATTGCACGGATTGCCGCTTCTTCACTTGCAATGTAAACCTTATCGTCCTTTTCCCCAACCACCATGGAGCGCAGCTTCAGCCGGTCATTGAGCGCCATAAGGCCGCCGTGAAATCCAAGCACAATGGAGAACGGTCCGGTAACCAGCAAACTCGGGAATACTGTGCGCAGATATTGATGCTTCTGCCGGTCTTTCAAATCGGTTTTATCTGCAATGGTGCTCCAAAAAGGCGCAGCAATCACACTTGCGGCTTCCCCGAGCGTCAGCCCCTGCACCCGGAGCAAATAATCCATGATATAGATAATCACTTCGGTATCGGTCTGCAAGGTGCACTGATACCCAAACATCTCAATAAACCGCCGGTTGGCATCATAGGAAGAGATTTCTCCGTTATGTACAATCGACCAATCGAGCAGCGTAAACGGATGTGCGCCGCCCCACCAGCCGGGGGTGTTCGTCGGATACCGTCCATGGGCAGTCCATGCATATCCCTCATACTCATCCAATCTGTAAAATACGCCGACATCCTCCGGAAATCCAACCGCCTTGAATGTTCCCATATTCTTTCCGCTGGAAAACACATAGGCGCCTTTCATTTCAGCATTGATCTTCATCACAATACGCGCAACGAACTCCTTTTCATCCAGCTGCATGGCAGCAAGCTGCGATTGCAGCGGAGCGACAAAATATCTCCAGATGATCGGTTCGTCTGTAATCTGCGGAATGGTCCGCGTAGGAATAATTTCGCTTTTGACAATTTCAAAACGCTCTTTCAGGAGCACTTCGCATTCCTTCCGGATTGCGCGCGAATCAAAAAACATATGCAGTGCATAAAATTCCCGATACTCCGGATAAATCCCATACGCGGCGAACCCGCCGCCAAGTCCGTTGGAGCGGTCATGCATCGGGATCATCGCGTCGATTATTCTCTTACCGGACATTTTCTTTCCTTCTTTGGAAATCACCGCTGCAATTGCGCAGCCGGACGGAATTCGCACCTGACCTTCTATTTTCATATCGTTTTCTTTCCTTTCGGGCTGAAATAAAAGAAAAGGCGCTCATCTCAATGCAGAAATTTTCTGCACTGAAATGAACGCCTTTGCTCATCCGCAAGTATTCTACGACGGATTTTATATTTTGTCAATGGCTCGCTGCAAAGTTTCAAACTTTTTGCAGTCCGCGCAAAATATTTTCAAAAAATCGTTGACAAACATTTTCGCAAGGTGTATTATGCGACTCAGAAAGGCAACGGCGTCTTTGAGTGGAAATGCTCAAAGACGCTGTTTTGCTTTTCAGTCTACAATTTCACAGACCAGAAGGCAAAGGCGTCTTTCATGTTTTCCCCTCATGAAAGGTGCCTTTCTCTTTTGGTTTATACATCCACAACCTAACAAAAAAGGAGAATGTTACATGAAAACGGTGTCGGACTACTTCGGAAGCTTGGTCTTTGATGACCGCGTAATGAAAGCTACTTTGCCCGCGAAGGTCTACGCTTCGCTCAAAAAGACCATTGACGAAGGGACGGAACTGGATATCAGCGTTGCCAATGCGGTTGCTACCGCAATGAAGGACTGGGCGGTTTCCCGCGGCGCGACGCACTATACCCACTGGTTCCAGCCGCTCACAGGCATTACCGCAGAAAAGCATGACAGCTTTATCACGCCTTCGCCCGACGGCGGCGTTATTATGGAATTCTCCGGCAAGGAGCTGATCAAAGGCGAGCCGGACGCGTCCTCCTTCCCCAACGGCGGACTGCGCGCCACCTTTGAAGCCAGAGGCTACACCGCATGGGACCCCACTTCCTATGCATTTATCAAGGGCAAAACGCTGTGCATCCCTACCGCCTTCTGCTCGTACAGCGGTCATGCACTCGATAAAAAGACCCCGCTGCTCCGCTCCATGGAAGCGCTCAACAAGCAGGCACTGCGTATCCTCAAACTATTTGGAAGTGATTCTGTCAAGCGCGTTACCAGCTATGTCGGTCCTGAGCAGGAATATTTTCTCATCACGCAGGAAATGTATGACCAGCGCCCCGATCTCCGCTTTACCGGGCGCACCTTGTTCGGTGCAAAACCTCCCAAGGGGCAGGAAATGGACGATCACTACTTTGGCGTCATCAAGCCGCGCGTAGCCGCTTTTATGGAGGAACTGAACGAAGAACTGTGGAAACTGGGAATCCTCGCAAAAACCGAGCACAACGAGGTCGCGCCGGCACAGCACGAACTTGCCCCGATCTATACCACGACCAACATCGCAACCGACCACAACCAGCTCACCATGGAGATCATGCAGAAGGTCGCTTCCAAGCACGGTCTGGTCTGCCTGCTGCACGAAAAGCCCTTTGCGGGTGTAAATGGAAACGGCAAGCACAACAACTGGTCGATTGCCACCGATGCCGGACAGAACCTGCTCTCCCCCGGCGAAACCCCCTATGAAAACGCACAATTCCTGCTGTTCCTGTGCGCGGTCATCAAGGCTGTGGACGATTATCAGGACCTCCTCCGCATTTCGGTTGCAACCGCAGGCAACGATCACCGTCTCGGCGCAAACGAAGCGCCTCCCGCCGTGGTATCCATGTTCCTGGGGGATGAAATGAACGCTGTACTCGAAGCGATTGAAACCAATACGCCCTACAACGGCACGGAAAAGACCCAGATGAAGCTGGGTGTCGATGTGCTGCCCAAGTTCAATCGTGATACGACTGACCGAAACCGAACCTCGCCCTTCGCCTTTACCGGCAACAAGTTCGAGTTCCGTATGCTCGGCTCCTCCAACAGCATTGCCTGTGCAAACATTATGCTCAACAGCGCTGTCGCCGAATCTCTTAAAATCTACGCAGACCGTCTTGAAAAGGCGGAAGATTTTGAAACCGCCCTGCATGAGATGATCCGTAAAACAATCAAAGATCACAAGCATATTATTTTCAACGGCAACGGTTATGACGAAGGCTGGATCCGTGAAGCAACCGAAACACGCGGGCTGCTGAACTACCGCACCACCGCAGACTGCATGCCGCACCTGCTCGACCAGAAAAATGTGGATATGCTGACCTCGCACGGCGTATTCACCGAAGCCGAACTGCATTCCAGATGCGAAATCATGCTGGAAAATTACTGCAAAACAATTCTGATCGAAGCAAACACCATGGTCGATATGGCGCAGACCCAAATTATCCCCTCCATTGAATCTTTCGTTGCCGATCTTGCAGCAACCGCTACTGCAAAGAAAGCGCTCGATCCTGCTCTGGCTTGCAGCTATGAAACCGGCATCGTCCGAAAACTCTCTGCGCTGACCGACCGCATTGGCGTGAAAGCAGAGGAACTGAAAGATGCCGCACTTTCCCTGGACCATGCAGAAGACATCATCGTCCAGTCCGCCATGATTCGCGATACGGTGCTCGGTCTGATGGGCGAACTGCGCGTTGCCTGCGACGAGGCTGAAACGCTGACATCGAAAAAATATTGGCCGTTCCCCGTCTATGCAGACCTGCTGTTTGGCGTAAAATAAGGAAAGAGGATGATTTCCATGATGTATTCTCCTGTTAATACAATTTGGGTACTGGTTGGCGCTGCGCTTGTATTTTTTATGCAGGCCGGATTCTCGCTCTGCGAAGCCGGATTTACCCGTGCCAAAATACCGGCAATATCTTAATGAAGAACCTGATGGACTTCTGTATCGGAACCCCTGCTTTCTGGCTGGTCGGATTCGGCGTAATGTTCGGAAGCGGCACAGTTTTCTTCGGCTCCTTTGATCCGCTGATTCTGGGCGATTACAGCAATATTTTGCCTGCCGGCGTTCCTCTTTGGGCGTTTGCAATCTTCCAGACCGTATTCTGCGCAACCTCTGCGACCATCGTTTCGGGCGCGATGGCAGAAAGAACAAAATTCAGCGCCTACTGCATTTACTCGGCAGCCATTTCCCTGATCATTTACCCCATTTCCGGACACTGGATCTGGGGCGGCGGCTGGCTCAGTGCGCTCGGATTTCATGATTTCGCCGGTTCTACCGCAGTTCACATGGTCGGCGGTATCTGCGCCATGATCGGCGCCGCGATTCTTGGTCCCCGCATTGGAAAGTATGATAAAAACGGAAAGCCGCACGCAATCCTCGGACACAACCTCACTTTTGCCGCTCTGGGCGTGTTCATCCTGTGGTTCTGCTGGTTCGGTTTCAACGGCGCTTCTACCGTCGGCATGGACAGCGATGCGCTGATGGAAACTGCCGGCCGCGTCTTTTTCAACACCAACCTCTCGGCTGCCGTCGCCTGCTGCACGACGCTTGTTGTCACTTGGCTCCGCTATCGGAAACCCGATGTCTCGATGACATATAACGCAGCGCTCGCCGGTCTGGTCGGCATTACCGCCGGCTGTGATGCCGTCAATCCGCTCGGAGCCGCAGTTATCGGTCTCCTATGCGGCATTGTGATTGTATTTGCCGTAGAATTCTTTGATAAAATCGCAAAAATCGACGATCCGGTCGGCGCAGTATCGGTTCACTGCGTATGCGGCGCTTTGGGCACCATCCTCACCGGTTTCTTTGCCACCGGCGTGACCACCGAAAAGGGTCTGTTCTACGGCGGCGGGTTTCACTTCCTCGGCGTGCAGCTGCTCGGCGTGCTTTCGGTTGCTGCGTATGTCGCCATTGTAATCTCCATTGTTTTCCTCTGCATCAAGCACACCATTGGTCTGCGCGCGGACAAGGAGGATGAACTGCTGGGACTGGATGTCTCGGAGCACGGACTGCTCACTGCATATGCAGGCTTTGCAATGCTTCCTGACACAATGGTTGCAGACGAGGATGCGGCAGCCGCACCTGTTACTGTTGTCGGCAATGTTCCGGTGGCAGAGGCGGTTCCGGTTCAGAAAATACCGTCGTTTGAATCGGGCAAGCCCAAGTTTACCAAGGTGGAAATCATCTGTCGGGAATCCCGTTTTGAAGCGCTGAAAGCTGCAATGATGGAACTTGGTATCACCGGTATGACGGTTTCCCACGTTCTGGGCTGCGGCGCCCAAAAGGGCAAGCCGGAATATTATCGCGGCGTTCCTGTCGAAGTCAATCTGCTGTCCAAGGTACAGGTTGAAATTGTAATCAGCAAAATCCCTGTTCGCAGCGTCATTGAAACCGCTAAGAAGGTCCTCTACACCGGACATATCGGCGATGGCAAGATCTTTGTTTCCGATGTTGAGAACGTAGTGAAGGTTCGCACCGGAGAGGAAGGCTACGATGCGCTTCAGGATGTGGAATAACTGCAATCCTGTTTCATATTCGCAAGAGGTCCGGCGCATAAAAGCGCCAGACCTCTTTTTCTTTTCTCCCGCAGAAAATTCCCCGTTGACAAACTGCGAAGAAAAGAGTATCCTATTGAATTAGAAAGGCAAAGACGTCTATCGTTTTCAGTGTCTCTGCCCTGTTTTCAGAACTCAAAATCGTAAAAGGCAATGGTGTCTTTAATGTTTACGCATTAAAGCATCATTGCCTTTTTTTCGTGTTCTCACAGTCAATAATCATGCAAAGGGAGATTGCTATGATAAAAAAAGATCAGCTTTATGAAGGCAAAGCAAAAAAAGTTTTTCAAACCGCAAATCCGGAACTTCTGATTGTTTCCTACAAAGACGATGCCACTGCGTTCAACGGTCTGAAAAAAGGGACGATTTCCGGCAAAGGCGCCATCAACAACCGTATGAGCAATTTGCTGATGCAGCGTCTCCAAGAATCCGGAATCCCCACGCACTTTGTCGCGGAATTGAACGCGCGTGAAACATTGGTAAAACGGGTATCCATTGTCCCGCTGGAGGTCGTCATCCGCAACATTGCAGCCGGTTCTTTTTCAAAGCGCTACGGCGTAGAAGAGGGACGTATTTTTCCGACCCCTACCATCGAATTCAGCTACAAAAACGATGCATTGGGCGACCCTCTGATGGCAGAATCTCACGCTACTGCGTTAAATCTGGCAACTCCTGCGGAAATCGAGTGCATCAAATCTTATTCCTTTGCCATCAACGACATCCTAAAGGCTTTTTGGCTCAAATGCGGCATCACCTTGGTGGACTTTAAGCTGGAATTCGGCAGGCTTGCGGACGGCTCGATCGTACTCGCCGACGAGATCAGTCCCGATACCTGCCGCTTATGGGATACCAAAACCGGTGAAAAGCTGGACAAAGACCGTTTCCGGCGCGATCTTGGCGGCGCGGAAGATGCATACGCCGAGGTCATGAACCGCCTGACCAGTCATATCTGAGGCAAAAACATGACAAAATATATCTTTATGGCAGAGAAAACGACATCCGCACTCGGCCCAAACGACCCACATCGAGACGGCTTGGAAGGCACCTGTCTTGCGCTCAGCGGTATCTATTCGGACGGCAGGCCGGCCGAAGACATGGAACAAACCATTTATCCCATCCAAATAGAGGTGCAGTATCATCCCGTGTTTTAGAGCCGACCAAACTGGGCGCATTCGCTGTTTTGGGGATTTATCGAAGCAGCATTATCATATACGATCGGAGGCAGAGCATGAGTATTCATGAGGAATGCGGGGTATTCGGCATAATTGCGCCAACCCCCTGTGATGTGGCAAGAATCTCTTATTACGGACTGTATGCACTGCAGCACCGCGGACAGGAAAGCGCCGGTATCGTAGTCAACGACGACGGTGTGTTCGTCTCTCACAAGGATTTGGGTCTTGTCAGCGAAGTGTTTTCCAATGAAATCCTATCAGACTTGCCGCAAAGTACAATGGCGGTCGCGCACACCCGATACGGCACCACCGGCGGCACCAACCGCAACAACTGCCAACCCATTGAGGTCAATCATCAAAAAGGCAGGATGGCGCTTGCACACAACGGAAACCTCAGCAATTCTGCGGAACTGCGCAGCACACTGGAACTGAGCGGCGCAATTTTCCATACCACCAGCGATACAGAAACGATTGCTTATATTATCACCAGAGAACGGCTGTGCACGGCTTCCATTGAGGATGCCGTCAGTCAGGCAATGTATGCCTTTGACGGCGCCTATTCTCTTGTCGTGATGTCTCCGCAAAAGCTGATTTGCGTCCGAGACCCGCACGGCTTTCGCCCCCTTTGTTATGGAAAAACCGCAGACGGCACATATGTGGTCGCTTCGGAAAGCTGCGCTGTCAAAGCGGTCGGCGCCGAAGTCATCCGCGATGTCGAGCCCGGGGAAATTCTCGTCTTTACCAAAACCGGCGTCACATCCCGTCGGGAGCACTGCCGCAAGCAAGAGCCCACCCCCTGTATCTTTGAATACATCTATTTTGCGCGTCCGGACTCCATCATTGACGGCATTTCGGTCCACGCATCCCGTGTCAAAGCCGGAAAGATTCTTGCGCAGACACATCCGGTTCAGGCAGACCTTGTAATCGGCGCGCCGGATTCCGGATTGGACGCTGCGCTCGGTTTCAGTCAGGAATCCGGCATTCCCTACGGCATCGGGCTTATCAAAAACAAATACATCGGCAGAACCTTTATTTCCCCCGGGCAGGGTGCACGGATTGACGGGGTAAAAATCAAGCTTGCCGCCGTGGAGGAAAGCATCGCAGGCAAACGGGTCGTCTTAGTAGACGACTCCATTGTCCGAGGCAATACAATGGGGCGCGTTGTAAAGCTGCTCCGCGATGCAGGCGCCAAAGAAGTGCACGTGCGCATTTCATCCCCGCCGTTTCTCCACCCCTGCTATTACGGAACCGACATTGACTCGGAAGAGCATCTGATCGCCTGCAAGCACAGCGTATCTGAAATATGCCGCATCATCGGCGCCGATTCTCTTGGATATTTCCCAATCCAAAAGCTCAGCGCCATCACAGGCAGCAGGCATTTTTGCAGCGCCTGCTTCAGCGGGGATTATCCCACCGCAGTCCCCACCGATACCCGAAAAGATCGTTTTGAACAGCGATTATCCGATAAAAAGAAGTGAGGTTCCGATGATGAAAAAAGAATTTGACAGAAAGCTTATTTTTGAGGATGGGCAGGAATATTACGGCTATGGTTTCGGCGCTGATGCAGAAGCCGTATGCGAAATTGTTTTTAACACTTCCATGGTCGGATATCAGGAAATTCTATCCGACCCCTCCTATGCAGACCAGGCTGTTGTGATGACTTATCCGCTCATCGGCAATTACGGTATGGCAAAGGACGACTACGAACGGGATACCCCCTCGATCGGCGCCCTGATCGTCCACGCTTATTATGATGAACCCTCCAACTTCCGCAGCACCGCCACCTTGTCCGAGGTCATGCTGAAATTCGGGATTCCCGGTATTTCCGGCATCGACACCAGAAAGCTGAACCGCTCCATCCGCGATTTTGGAACACGCAAAGCCCTGATCACCGGCAGCTCCACACCGCTGAAAGACGGGCTTGCGCGTCTCAAATGCACAACGCTGCCCCGCAATGCGGTGTCCCGCGTAAGCTGTAAACAAAAAATCGTCTCTGCCGCATCCTTTCCACAATATCACGTCGTCGCGATTGACTGCGGAATGAAACAGAATATTGTGCGGTCGCTGAACCAACGCGGCTGTACGGTCACAGCGGTACCATGGAATACATCCGCAGAATCGATTATCACCCTCAAGCCGGACGGCATTTTCATTTCCAACGGTTCCGGCGACCCTTCCGACGTTCCGGAAACCATTGCAGCCGTCCGGCATCTGCTCGGAAAATATCCTATGTTCGGCATCTGCCTTGGACACCAGATTATTGCGCTCGCCAAAGGCGGAAAAACCTACAAGCTCAAATTCGGTCATCGCGGAGGGAATCATCCGGTACGCAATCTGGAAACCAATCAAATCGAAATAACTTCGCAAAACCATTCCTATGCAGTGGACGCCAACAGCCTTCCGGGCACCGGACTGACCTTGACACACATCAACCTTCTCGATCATACCGTGGAAGGATTGCAATGCGCACAGGATAAAGCGTTCAGCGTACAATATCATCCGGAAAGCGCACCGGGACCGCAGGACAGCGCCTACCTTTTCGACCGCTTTATCAAGCTGATGGAGGACGAACAAATTCATGCCTAAGAGAACAGATATCAAAAAAGTGCTTGTCATCGGCTCGGGTCCGATTGTAATTGGTCAGGCAGCAGAATTCGATTATGCCGGAACGCAGGCGTGCCTTGCCCTGAAAGAGGAGGGCTACGAGGTCATTCTATGCAACTCCAACCCGGCAACCATCATGACCGATACTTCGATTGCGGACAAGGTTTACATGGAGCCGCTGACTCTGGAGTATATTGCTAAAATCATCCGATACGAACGCCCGGATGCAATTCTCCCCGGCATCGGCGGTCAGACAGGTTTGAACCTCGCCATGCAGCTTGAAAAGAAGGGGGTGCTCTCAGAGTGCCGCGTGGAACTGCTCGGCACCAAAAGCAGTAGCATTGCCCATGCAGAAGACCGCGAACTGTTTAAGGAGCTTTGTGAATCCCTCGGGGAACCGGTTTTGCCCTCTCAAATTGCAAGTTCGATGGAAGAAGGTTTGCAGGCAGCGCAGCAGATCGGGTATCCCGTTGTCCTGCGTCCTGCTTTTACGCTGGGCGGTACCGGCGGCGGGTTTGCTGACAATGAAGCGGAATTTCTGCCATTGATGAAGAACGCACTCTCTCTGTCTCCGGTCAAGCAGGTTCTGATTGAAAAGAGCATCAAGGGATATAAGGAAATCGAATATGAAGTCATGCGCGACAGCAACAATACCGCCATTACCATCTGCAATATGGAAAACCTTGACCCTGTCGGGATTCACACCGGCGACTCGATTGTGGTCTGCCCGTCTCAGACGCTGACCAACCGGGAATACCACATGCTCCGGGACAGCGCGCTCAAAATCATCCGTGCACTTGAAATTGAGGGCGGCTGCAACGTCCAGTTCGCACTGGACCCGCATTCGTTCCAATATTACCTGATCGAAGTCAATCCCCGCGTATCCCGCTCCTCTGCACTGGCTTCTAAAGCCAGCGGGTATCCGATTGCGCGGGTTTCTGCAAAAATCGGTATTGGTATGACGCTTGATGAAATTCAAATCGCCAATACCCCTGCATCCTTTGAGCCGGCGCTGGACTATATTGTAACCAAAATGCCGCGCTTCCCGTTTGATAAATTTTCGGACGCCAACAACGCGCTTTCCACCCAGATGAAAGCCACCGGCGAAGTAATGAGCATCGGCAGAACCATGGAAGAAAGCCTCCTCAAAGCAATTCGTTCCCTGGAAGTCGGTCTTTTCCATTTGCATCATCCCAAATTCGATGCTGTCAGCGCCGAGGAACTGCTGGAATATATCAAAACCGGCACCGATGACCGAATCTATGCCATCGCAGCGCTTCTTCGTCTCGGATGCAGCATCGAACCGATTGCCGCTGCAAGTGCAATCGATCGCTTTTTCCTTCAGGCGCTGCGCAATATTGTGTCGGAAGAGCGCGAAATCAAGGAGCATCCACGGGATATTTCCGTGCTGCGCGACGCCAAGAAAATGGGGTTTTCCGATCAAATCATCGGACATCTGTGGAATCTCTCCGAATCCGACGTGTTTTCCCTGCGCCGAAGCCACGGTATCCTTCCGGTCTATAAAATGATCGACACATGCGCTTCCGAATTTGAAAGCTATATCCCGTACTTCTATTCCACCTATGAAGACGAAAACGAATCCATTGTATCGTCTAAGCAGAAGGTCATTGTACTCGGCTCCGGTCCCATCCGGATCGGACAAGGGGTAGAATTCGACTATTCCACCGTCCACGCGGTTCAGACCATCAAGGCGTCGGGATACGAAGCGATTATTATCAACAACAATCCTGAAACGGTTTCCACCGACTATACCTGCTCGGACAAGCTGTATTTTGAACCGCTGTGCGTCGAAGACGTCATAAACATCATCGAGCTGGAGCAGCCGGTGGGCGTTATTGCAACTCTGGGCGGTCAGACCGCAATCAACCTTGCCGCACCGCTGAAAAAGCGCGGCGTCAAAATCATCGGCACAGACTGCGACGCGATTGAGCGCGCCGAAAACCGCGACGCCTTTGAGAAACTGCTCAATGCCCTGCATATCCCGCAGCCAAAGGGCCGTGCCGTCACCAGTGTAGAAGCCGGGATTCAAGCCGCCAAAGAGATCGGATACCCTGTACTGGTCCGTCCCAGTTTTGTGCTTGGCGGCAGAGCCATGCAAATTGTCGCCAAGGAGGATGCGCTTCGCAGCTATCTCAAAACCGCTGTGGAAATCGATGAAGACAAACCAGTTCTGGTCGATCAATACATCTGCGGAAAAGAAGTGGAAGTCGATGCAATCTGTGACGGAACCCACGTATTTGTCCCCGGTATTATGGAGCTTGTAGAACGCACCGGCATCCATTCAGGCGATTCTATCAGCGTCTACCCCTCTTATAGCCTTTCCGCCGAGGTCAAGCAAACCATCCTCAATTACACCGAAAAACTCGGACTGGGAATCGGCATCATTGGCCTGTTTAATATCCAGTTTATTGTAGATGCACAAGGTCATGTCTACATCATCGAGGTCAATCCCCGTTCCTCCCGAACGGTCCCCTTTCTGTCGAAAGCCACCGGATACAGCCTTGCCGATATTGCGACGCGCTGCAACCTCGGCACCTCTCTTGCAGAGCAGGGAATCTCCGAGATTTACCCGCCGGAAAAAGGACGCTTTTACGTCAAAGCGCCTGCATTCTCTTTTTCCAAGCTGCAAGGGATGGACGCCTACCTGTCCCCTGAAATGAAATCCACCGGTGAAGCGATCGGATACGACGAAAAGCTGCATCGTGCCGTTTATAAAGCAATGATTGCCTCCGGTCTTACGCTGCGCAATTACGGAACGGTAATCGTCAGCGTCGCCGATGAAGACAAAGAAGAAACGCTGCCGCTCGTCCGGCGTTTTTACAACATGGGTTTTAATATTGAAGCCACTGCGCTGACCGGCGAATTTTTGAAAGCCAACGGGATTCGCACCCGCATTCGCCGCAAGCCCAGCGAGGGAAGTGAAGAGGTGCTGGATTCTATCCGTGCCGGCTATGTCAGCTATGTCATCAACACCCGCGCGGTCCTCTCTGGGAAACACTTCGGCGATGGAATCGCGATCCGCGAATGTGCGGCACAGAATAATATCACCATGCTGACCTCACTCGATACCGTTCGGATGCTTCTGGACGTACTGGAAGAGGTGACGCTCGGCATCTCTACCATCGACGGGAAATGAGTGCACCGCATGTATGATACCTTGCAGAAAGGAGAACACAAACGATGTTAAAGCCGAATCCACGATACCGGGAACTAAAGGACTCCTATTTATTCAACACCATTTACCGAAAAACAAGTGAATATCTCGAAAAAAATCCAGAAAAGCAGGTACTGCGCATGGGGGTCGGCGATGTATCCCTCCCGCTGTGCGATGCAGTCATCGAGGCGCTGCACCGCGCAGTTGACGACCAGTCTGCCGCCGCCACATTCCATGGCTATATGCCGGAATGCGGCGACGCTGCCCTCCGCAAAGCCATTGCCGGATATTATGCGCAGATGGGCGCAGCAGTTTCCGAACAGGAGATTTTCATTTCCAGCGGCGCCTGCGATGATCTCGGCGATATTCTGGAGTTATTCGATCAGGAGAATATGGTGATGGTGGTCGAGCCGGCATATCCCGAATATGTAGATACCAATATTCTGGCCGGACGTAAAATCATTCATTTATCTTCCGGAATCGAAAATGATTTTTTACCCCTGCCCAGCGCACAGGCAAAAGCCGATATTCTCTACCTCTGCTCCCCCAACAATCCGACCGGTGCGGTTTATAACCGCAGTCAACTGCAGGCATGGGTAGATTTTGCAAACGAGATCGGCGCGGTGATCTTATTCGACGCCGCTTACGAAATTTTTATCGAAGAACCGGATATTCCGCACAGCATCTATACGCTACGCGGCGCAGACCGCTGTGCCATTGAAATCTGCTCGTTATCTAAAACCGCAGGTTTCACCGGCACCCGGCTTGGTTATACCGTTGTTCCCCAAAACCTGATTCGCGGCGGCATGCATCTTCATGAAATGTGGTCGCGCAACCGGGAAACCCGCACCAATGGCGTCTCATATATTTTACAAAAGGGTGCGCTTGCCGTATTCACTCCGGAAGGACAGCAGCAAATTCAGAAAAATCTCCGTGTCTACAAAGAGAATGCCGCCTGCTTTATGAAAGCGCTGGATGCCGCAGGAATCTGGTACTGCGGCGGCAAAAATTCCCCTTATCTCTGGATGAAATGTCCGGACGGCATGAGCGGCTGGACGTTTTTCGATTATCTGCTGCAAAAAATTCAGGTTGTCGGGATTCCCGGCGACGGGTTTGGAGACTGCGGAAAAGGCTATTTCCGCTTTTCAACCTTTGGGAATCCGGAGGAAACCCGCGAAGCTGCCGACCGGCTTTGCAAGCTGCTTGCCAAGGAGTAAATTCATGAAAATCACCTGTCTGCAAATGGATATGAAGCTCGGGCTCCCCGCACAAAACTTCTCCCATGCCGAGTATCTGATTGACCGGGCAATGCAGGAAAAAACCGATGTTCTCGTGCTTCCGGAAACATGGAACACCGGATTTTTCCCGAAAGAACATCTCGCCCTATATTCCTGTCAGGATGGCGATATGGTGAAACGCTGCATCGGCAGTCTGGCAAAAAAATATCATGTCCATATTGTAGCCGGCTCCGTGTCCAATGTACGCGGCGGCAACATATACAATACAGCGATGGTCTTTGACCGAAACGGTCAATGCATTGCCGAATATGATAAAACCCACCTCTTCACGCCTCTGGGAGAACACAACTTCTATACCCGCGGCGATCATCTATGCCGTTTTCTGTTGGATGGCGTTCCATGCGGGGTCATCATCTGTTATGATGTGCGTTTCCCTGAACTGGTCCGCACACTATGTCTGTCTGGAATCGATATACTCTTTGTTGTGTCCCAGTGGCCCAAAGAGCGAATCCCCCATCTGCAAACACTCACTGCTGCCAGAGCAATCGAAAATCAGATTTTTGTGGCTTGCTGCAATTCCTGCGGTATTGCAGAACAAACTGCATTTGGCGGACATTCCGCGATTCTGAATCCTCTCGGGACCGTATTGGTTCAAGCCGGTCCTTTCGAAGAGATCATCTCTGCCACCTGCAACCTTCAATTGCTCGTCGAAATCCGAAGCAGGATTCCTGTCTTTCGTGACCGAAACCCTAAGCTCTATGCAATCAACGAACTTTAACAAGTACGTAATGCTCAAATTGGTTAATGAAAAGCCGATGCGAACATAGTGCTATGGAAAGGAATAAGCAGGACATAATACAACCGGAAATTGACTGTTCACATCACATTTTCACAGCAGATTTCAGAGCAGATGCCGCCCCCCTCTCTGCCATAGGTTGATCTAAAGTTCGAATGATAAGATAAAAATGGTTTTCTTCGCGATTTTATGCTATAGTATTGATGTCGCGAAATAGAACGACTGGGAGGTGACCTTGATGAAATTATTATACGCCGAAGCCGAACCGGCGCTTTCCGAAGCTGTTGTTGATTATCTTACCTATCATAAATATATTGTAGATGCCGTATATGACGGCGCAGATGCCTACGATTACGCTATTTCTGGCGAATATGACGGTATTATTCTTGATATTATGATGCCAAAGCGAGATGGACTGGAAGTACTTTCCGCCCTCCGAAGGGATGGTTGCAGAACTCCGATACTTTTGCTTACAGCCAAAACGCAGGTTGAGGATCGTATTCAAGGTTTAGATTCTGGAGCTGATGATTATCTCCCAAAACCCTTTGATATGGGGGAACTGATCGCCCGGGTTCGTGCGATGCTGAGACGGCGGGAAGAGTTTCATCCGGATTCGATACAGTTTGGAGATTTGACTTTGAATATGCAGTCTGGCACAATCAGCGCGGGAGAGATGTCTTTTCCGTTGCCAAAACAGGAATATCGTATGATAGAGCAGCTTATGCTCAATCATACGATGTATCTGTCATCAGAAAATCTGCTGATAAAAGCATGGGGATATGATGCTGAAACGGATATAACTATATTGGAAACGCTGGTAGATGCTGAGGGCGCTTTTCACAAAATGGATTTTGACCGTCCACCTCCTTTTGTTCCCCCATTAGATATGGACAGGATGCGTTCTTCGCGATTTTTTATTGTTCAAAGTGATGCGGATGGCAATGCCATAGATGTCAATATAGAACAAATATCCTCCATTGATATTGAGACTGCACAGGAATACGCCTTGACGGTTTCAATGTCTGGGAAAGAATCTGGGCGAATAGATGGATACAAATTTGCAGTAAAACAGCTTGGGCCAAACCAGCTTATATTTTTTATGGATATATCGGGGCAAAGAGAAAATTTCTACATGGTGTTATTTGTTTCCGGTATCATAGCAGTGCTTTGCTGGCTGATTCTCTTGGGGATCGTTATTTTACTTTCTGGAAAAGTGATCCGTCCCGTTCTTGCTGGAATGGAAAAGCAAAAGCAATTCATCACCAATGCGGGGCACGAAATGAAAACGCCTCTTGCGATTATTCAGTCGAATAATGATACAATGGCACTGATCCATGGTGAGAACAAGTACAATGTGCATATCCGTACACAGACCAAACGGCTGAATATGTTGATGTCCAATCTGCTGACCCTTGCGAAACTGGATGAGGCAATTCCTCTGCAAACAGAAACAGTGAATATCAGTCTGCTGACAAGCGAGCTTCTGCCGGCCTATCAGGATGTTGCACTGGCTCACAATCTTTCTTTTCACGTGCAAATTGAGCCGGAGGTTATCATCCGGACTAACAAGGACAGTTTTTGGCAGATGCTGGAACTTCTTTTAGATAATGCAGTCAAATATACACCGGAGAATGGAACAATCGATTTGACACTGAAAAAGCATGGCAGATACATTCAAATCGTTGAAGAAAATACTTGTGACCCATCCCATGAGGCAGACCCGGAGCGGCTGTTTGAACGATTTTACCGCGGGAATCTTGCACGAACGCAAAGCGGAGATTCTTTCGGTTATGGGATCGGCCTTTCCGCCGCTCGTGCTGTCTGCGAGAATTTTGGAGGAAGCTTGAAAGCGGAATATACCGCAGACGACCGTATTCGATTTACAGCCATCTTGTAAAGCACACAAAATGTTCACAAACCCTTCCGTAATTGTTCGCATGCGGAGGGGTTTTTCTTATGTAAATCTTAGGTTGGGTTTTTATAATCATTTTGTAAAGTCGAAAGGAGATGATGCCGGTTGCAGTTTCGGCATGAAGTAAAACATGAAATCAGCAAAGGGGATTTGATCATCCTGCGGCAAAGGCTTCGGAATGTCATGAAGCCGGACTGCCATGCTGTGAATGGACAGTATACCATACGCAGCCTGTATTTTGACACAGCGGATGATAAGGCGCTGCGCGAAAAACTGGACGGTGTCATCACGCGGGAGAAGTATCGCATACGCCTGTATAACCATGACCCGTCCACCGTTCATTTGGAGCGGAAATTTAAGCATATGGGACTGGGATACAAGAATACGGCGTCCCTAACGCCCAAGCAGGCACAGGCAATAGCCGATGGGGATGTGGAATGGATGTCCCGCAGTGATGATGCGGTGATTCTTGGCTTTTATACCCGCATCCGAAACGAGGGGCTGAAAGCAAAGGTCATCGTGGATTATATCCGGGAGCCGTTTGTATTCGCGCCCGGCAATGTCCGCGTCGCTCTGGATTATGCGATTCGGACCGGTATGAGCTGTACCGATTTTCTGAATCCTGCGTGTGTGACCGTGCCAATCAAGGATGCGCCCTATATCCTTGAAGTGAAGTGGGACAGTTACCTTCCCGATGTGATTCGCGATGCGGTACAGCTTGACAGCAGGCGCAATGCGGCGTTTTCCAAATATGCCGCCAGCCGTATGTACGATTAAACCCCAATAAGCAAAGGAGCAACCTCAACAATGACCTTTCAAGATATTTTTAAGTCCAGTTTTCTGGAAAACATTTCGTCCATCAGCGTACTCGATATGCTGCTGACCATTGTGCTGTCCTTCGGCATCGGTCTGTTTATCTTCCTCGTTTATAAGAAAACCTATCGTGGTGTGATGTATTCCGCAGGCTTTGGCACTACGCTGATTGCTTTGACCATGATTACATCCATTGTCATTCTCGCCGTAACCTCCAATGTCGTTCTGTCCCTCGGTATGGTCGGTGCGCTGTCCATCGTCCGTTTCCGTACTGCAATTAAAGATCCGCTGGATATTGCGTTTCTGTTCTGGTCAATCGGCGCAGGTATTATTCTTGCGGCAGGTATGATTCCGCTTGTCATCGTTGGCAGCGTTTGCATCGGCCTGATCCTGCTGGTATTTGTCAATCAAAAGTCACACACACATCCCTATATGGTTGTACTGAGCTGCACAAACCATGATGCAGAAGTTAAGGCTATTCCCGGAAAGCAGCGCCAGCGCGATCATGCGGATCAGCTCTTCACGCTCTGCAACCGTCTGATTGAGTTCCTCCATTATGTAGATGTACGACTGGAACGAAAAAAGGAAGTCTTAGACGCTTATCATGGGGCAGTCAAACAGGCAGCCCCACCCAAAGATAAGGAAACCGAGCCGAAAAAAGCAAAGAGCGCGGCGAAGAAAAAAAGCAGCGATTTAGAGCTTTGACGGCTGTATCTCTTTACTGTTTCTTATAGTGCCTTATATCCCCGCGTGGGATTTGGGCACCATTTGGGCACCATTTGAGGAAAAAGCA